>Ga0070665_100001680_pt1 | contig 25502 bp, 23 predicted proteins | sample KBSS13metaG_FD_65862 | JGI IMG/M metagenome (GOLD analysis project Ga0070665, IMG submission 65862) | Switchgrass rhizosphere microbial communities from Kellogg Biological Station, Michigan, USA - KBS S1-3 metaG | ecosystem: Host-associated > Plants > Roots > Rhizosphere > Soil ... | reverse complement strand
CGCACACCGTGATCTCGAACGCGTCCTGCACCACCAACTGCCTCGCGCCGCTGGCCAAGGTGCTGAACGACAAGATTGGCATCGTGTCGGGCCTGATGACCACGATCCATGCCTACACCAACGACCAGCGCCTGACGGACGTCTATCACGAAGACATCCGCCGCGCGCGTTCGGCCACGATGAGCATGATCCCGGCCAAGACCGGCGCGGCCGCGGCCGTCGGCCTGGTGCTGCCGGAGCTCAAGGGCAAGCTCGACGGTTTCGCGATCCGCATCCCGACGATCAACGTGTCGCTGGTCGACCTCTCGTTCGTCGCCAAGCGCGCGACCACGGTCGACGAGATCAACAAGGTCATCAAGGAAGCCGCGGAGGGCGCCATGAAGGGCGTGCTCGCGTACACCGACAAGCAGCTGGTCTCGATCGACTACAACCATGATCCGGCTTCGTCCACCTATGACTCCACGCTGACGCGCGTCAGCGAAGGCACGCTGGTCAAGGTCTGCTCGTGGTACGACAACGAGTGGGGCTTCAGCAACCGCATGCTGGACACCACCGTTGCATGGTCCAAGGCTTCGTAATGTCTTTTTCGAAACAGTGGGCGTCATGAACGTGCTGCGCATGGCGGACCAGGATCTTCGCGGCAAGCGGGTCCTGATCCGCGAAGATCTGAACGTGCCGGTCGAAGGCGGCAAGGTCACCAGCGACGCGCGCATCCGCGCGTCGCTGCCGACCATCAAGCTGGCGCTCGACAAGGGTGCGAAGGTGTTCCTCACCTCGCACCTGGGCCGTCCGGAAGAGGGCGTGTACGCCGAAGAGTTCTCGCTGGCCCCGGTGGCGTCGCGGCTCTCGGAGTTGCTGGGCTCGCCGGTGCCGCTCAAGAAGGACTGGCTGATTTCGGGCGTGGACACCGCGCCGGGTTCGGCGGTACTGCTCGAGAACGTGCGCTTCAACAAGGGCGAGAAGAAGGACAAGGAAGACCTGGCCCGGAAGATGGCCGACCTCTGCGACGTTTACGTCATGGATGCGTTCGGCACGGCGCATCGCGCCGAGGCTTCGACGCACGGCGTGGGCAAGTTCGCCAAGGTGGCCTGCGCGGGTCCGCTGCTGGTCGGTGAACTCGAGGCTCTCGAGCGTGCGCTGGCCAAGCCGGCACGTCCGCTGGTGGCCATCGTTGCGGGCAGCAAGGTCTCGACCAAGCTGACCGTGCTCGAGTCGCTGCTCTCCAAGGTGGACAAGCTCATCGTCGGCGGCGGTATCGCCAACACCTTCCTCGCGGCCACCGGCATCAACGTCGGCAAGTCGCTGCACGAAGGCGAGATGCTCGACATGGCGCGCAAGCTGCTGCAGGCGGCGAAAGCGCGTGGTGCCGAGATCCCGCTGCCCACCGACGTGGTGGTGGCCAAGGAATTCGCGGCCACAACGCACGCCGACATCCGTTCGATCCACGACGTGCGTCCCGACGAGATGATCCTCGACATCGGCCCGGACACGGCGGAGCGCTTCGGCGCGATGCTGCAGAAGGCCGGCACCATCATCTGGAACGGCCCGGTGGGTGTGTTCGAGTTCGACCAGTTCGGCGAGGGCACCAAGGCCATCGCGCAGGCGATCGCGCAGTCGCCCGCGTTCTCGCTGGCCGGCGGCGGTGACACGCTCGCGGCCATCGAGAAGTACGGTGTCGAAGAGGGCATCTCCTACATCTCGACCGGCGGCGGCGCCTTCCTCGAATTCGTCGAGGGCAAGACGCTTCCGGCCGTGGCGATGCTGCAAGAGCGTGCGAAGCAGTAGCTAGCGAGTTCCTGCTCCCAGCCAATAGCGGCCGTCACTACTCACCCGAAGTAGTGGCGGCCTTTTCTTGTCTTCAGGCGAGTGGCGAGAGTCCCTTGACGTCCCGCTACTTCGAGTCCCGCTCCCGTTTGCCAGGAACCGTGAAAGGTCCCTTACTTCATCGGCGAGTAGTCGGTCGCGTCGACGAACACCGACTCCACTTTCTCCACGATCTTGCCGTCGGCCTCGGAGGCCGCGGCCACGGCCTTCCACTCGGGGTCGTTGCGGAACTCGTCCCAGTTCTTCTTCGCCTGTTCGCGGCTGGAGTGCGAGATCACGTAGATGAGCGTCGATTCCTTGGCGGGACTGTCCTCGAATGTCCAGTACGCGACATTGGCCATCCCGTGCTTCTCGAAGATTTTCATCGTGTGCTCGCGGAATCGCTTGTGCAGGGCGTCCAGGCGCCCGGGCAAGGTGTGGTACGTGCGGATCTCGAAGACGCGCGCGGGTTGCGGTGCGTCGGCGGCGCGGACCCAGGACAGGCTTGCACCCAGAACGAGCCCGACGGCCACCATTGCCCAAGATGACCTCGGCCAGGATTTCATCGACATCGAACACCCCTTCGTGGCTTGAAACTACTGTGAAATGGCGCGCGTGATTATGCGCCGGGGCGGCAAAACACGTGGCAGAATGCGCGTCCCATGCCAGAACGCCAGATGCATTCGCGCACGAAAATCGTCGCGACCCTAGGTCCTTCCACCGACAACATCGAAGTCCTGACCGAAATGGTCCGCGCCGGCCTCGACGTGGCGCGTGTGAACTTCTCCCACGGCAAACAAGAGGAGCACGGTCGTCGTATCGACCTGGTGCACGAAGCCGCGCGCCGCGCCGGCCGCTATGTCGGCATCCTCGCGGATCTCGGCGGACCCAAGATCCGCATCGAGAGCTTCACTAACAAGAAGGTGGACCTCAAGGAAGGCCAGGCCTTCGCGCTGGACACGGCGCACGACCCGAACGCGGGCAACGACGAAGTCGTCGGCTGCGCCTACACGGACCTGCCCAAGGACGTGAAGCCGGGCAACATCCTGCTGCTCAACGACGGGCTCATCGAGCTCGAGGTCACCAAGGTCGCGAGCACGCGCATCGACACCAAGGTCATCGCCGGTGGCGAGCTCTCCAACCGCAAGGGTGTGAACCTGCGCGGCGGCGGCATCTCCGCGCCGGCGCTCTCCGAGAAGGATCGCGAGGACATCAAGTTCGCGGCCTCCAAGGGTGCCGACTACATCGCGGTCTCGTTCGCGCGCGACGCGGCGGACATGAACCTGGCGCGTTCGCTGCTGCGCCTCGCCGGTGGCCACGGCCACGTGTGCGCCAAGATCGAACGCCACGAGGCCATCAAGAACCTCACGGAAATCATCGAAGCTTCCGACGTGCTCATGGTGGCGCGCGGTGACCTCGCGGTGGAAATGGGCTACGCGGCCATCACCGGCCTGCAGAAGACCATCATCCACGAGTCGCGCACGCGCAATAAGGTCGTGATCACGGCCACGCAGATGATGGAGTCGATGATCAACGCGCCCGTGCCGACGCGCGCCGAGGTCTCGGACGTGTCGAACGCGGTGCTCGACGGCACCGACGCGGTGATGCTCTCGGCCGAGAGCGCCGTGGGCAAGTACCCGGTCAAGGCCGTGCAGGCCATGGAAGAGGTCATCAACGGCGCGGAGAAGTACCAGCTCACCACGAGCCGCGTGCGTCACCGCGTCGACGGCGTGGTCGACCGCACCGAGGAAGCCATCGCCATGGCCGTGATGTACACGGCCAACCACATGAAGGTGCGCGCTATTGTTGCTCTGACCGAGTCCGGCACTACTCCATTGTGGATGTCGCGCTCGCGCGCCGACATTCCGATCTACGCCTTCACGCGCCATGAATCGACGCGCCGCCGCGTCACGCTGTATCGCGGCGTGTACCCGGTGCCCTTCGACATTCCCGAAGTGCGCACCCAGGAACTGTTCCGCGCCATCCTCACCATGATGTTGCAGCTCGACCTGGTCGAGCCGGGCGAGATGGTCATCGTGACCAAGGGCGAGCTCACCGGTATTACCGGGGGCACGAACGCGATGACGATCCTGCGCGTTCCGAAGGACTAACTTCCCCGATGCGTTGGCTGCGCTGGCTGCGATGGACCTTGATCGGCGTCGCGGCACTCGCGGTCATCGCGTTCGGCGCGGCCTGGTGGGCGCTGCATCGCAGCCTGCCGCGCATCGACGGCAGCCTGGCCGCTGCGGGTCTCGTGCACGAAGCCACGCTGGAACGCGACGCGCGCGGCGTCCCGGTGATCACCGCGGCGACGCGCCAGGACCTGGCCTACGCCACCGGCTACGCCCACGCACAGGATCGCTTCTTCCAGATGGACCTGGGCCGCAGGCTCGCGGCTGGAGAATTGTCCGAGCTGTTCGGAGCCGTGGCCCTCAAGCAGGACACGCGGGCGCGCCGCTTCGGCTTTCGCGCGGTGGCCCGGCGCGTGCTCGACGGCGCGCCGCCCGACGAGCGCGAGGTGGTCGAGGCGTACGCGCGCGGCGTGAACGCCGGCCTCGCCGGGCTCGATGCGCGTCCCTGGGAATACCTGCTGCTGCGCGCGGCGCCGCGCGCCTGGCTGCCCGAGGACTCGGTGCTGGTGGTGCACTCGATGTGGTGGCAGCTGCAGTACAACTCCATCGTCAACGAGATCGGGCGGCGCCGGCTGGAGCGCGCCGCGGCCGCGGCGGCCACGCCAGCGGCGGCCCGCGAACTCATCGCCTTCGTGTATGCCGGGCACAGCGACTGGGATACGCCTAACTACGCCGCGGATGCGCGTTGCCTGCAGGCGGCCTGTGGCGGCGCGGCGCAGGTGCTCAACGATCCGTTCCCGGCATTGCTGCGGTTCGCGGCGCCGGCGGCCGCGCCCGGCGGCGAGGAGGCCAAGCCCGGCAGCAACAGCTGGGCCGTGGCCGGCATCCACACGAAAACCGGCGTGGCGCTGGTCGCCAACGACATGCACCTGGATCTCGGCGTGCCCGCGGTGTGGTACCCGGCGCGGCTGCGCGTCACGAACGAACCCGCGCTGGACGTCACCGGCGTGACGCTGCCCGGCACGCCGGCCGTGGCCGCCGGCTCGAATGGCCACGTGGCCTGGGGCTTCACCAACAGCTATGGCGATTTCGCCGACGTGCGTTTCGGTCCCTGCGTGAGCCCGCAGTACGGCGTGCGGCGCGAACGCATCGCGGTGCGCGGTGCCGACGCCGCGCAGGTGGAATTCCGCGACGTGGGCGCGGGCGTGGTGCTGGATGGCGAGGAATACGCCGACGACGTGGCCCGAAAGGAATGCCCGCAGGTGGGCTGGATGGCGATGCGCGCCGAAGCCACCAACTTCGCGCTGCTCGGCATCGAACGCGCGGCCAAGGTCGACGACGTGCTCGCGCTGGCGCCGCGCGTCGGGATTCCGGCGCAGAACCTGGTGATCGGCGATCGCGACGGCCGCATCGCCTGGACTGTTCTGGGTCGGGTGGCGCGCAGCACCGGGCCCGATCGCTACTTCGGCGCGCTGGAGTTCCGCGACGCCGGCGATCATCCGCGCATCGCCGACCCGCCGGTCGGGCGGCTGTGGACCGCCAACCAGCGCGTGGTCGACGGCCCGCTGGAGCAGGTGATGGGCGACGACGAGGTGGACGTCGGCGCGGACGGTTACGACATCGGCGCGCGCGCGCGCCAGATCCGCGACGACCTCCTGGGACTCACGCACCCGGCCACCGAGAGCGACATGCTGCGGATCCAGCTCGACGCGCGCGCGCTGTTCGTGGCGCGCTGGCGCGACCAGTTGCTGGCGCTGATCGACGAAGAGGCCTTGCGCGAATCACCGAAGCGCCGCGAATTCCGCGAGCGCGTCAGCGGCTGGAAACCCGAGGCCGCGCCGGACTCGGTGGGTTACCGGCTGGTGCGCGCCTGGCGCGGCAACGTACTGGATGCCCTGTGGCGCGGTTTCACGGCCGGGTTGTTAGGCGAGAAGGTCGAGCTGCGCCGCCCGGCGCAGTTCGAAGCGGCTGGCTGGCGGCTGGTGTCCGGCCGCCCGGCGAACATCGTGCCGCCGCTGGTTTCGCAGCATGGAATCCCGGACTGGCGCGGCTTCCTGCTGGCGCGGCTCGACGACACCATCGCGAAGCTGGAGCAGGACTGCGGCACGCTGGCGCGCTGCACCTACGGCGCCGGCGACCCGGTGCGCGTGCGCCACCCGCTGGCGCGCGCCGTTCCCTTGCTCTCCCGGCTGCTCGACATGCCGACCCTGGAATTGCCGGGCGATCACCACATGCCGCGCGTGCAGGATGGCGCCTTCGGCGCGTCGGAAAGATTCGCCGTGTCGCCCGGCCGCGAATCCGAGGGCTACCTGGAGTTGCCGGGCGGCCCGTCCGGGCATCCGCTGTCGCCATTCTTCCGCAGCGGCTTCGAAGATTGGGCGGCCGGCAAACCCACGCCATTCCTGCCGGGCCCGGCTGCGCATAAGCTGTCGCTGCAACCCGCGCAGTAGTACGAGGTTCCCATGGCCGATGCCCGATTCACCGGCACGGATCGATACGTCGCCACGCCCGATCTCATGATGGCGGTGAACGCCGCCGTGACACTGGCGCGGCCGCTGCTGATCAAGGGCGAGCCCGGCACCGGCAAGACGCAGCTGGCCGAAGAGATCGCGCGTTCGCTCGGGCGGCCGCTGTACGAGTGGCACATCAAGTCCACCAGCAAGGCGCAGCACGGCCTGTACGAATACGACGCCGTCTCGCGGCTGCGCGACTCGCAGCTCGGCGAGCAAAGGGTGCATGACATCCGCAACTACATCGTCAAGGGACGCTTGTGGGAAGCCTTCGACTCCGAGGTGCAGCCGGTGCTGCTCATCGACGAGATCGACAAGGCCGACATCGAATTCCCGAACGACCTGCTGCGCGAGCTGGATCGGATGGAGTTCTACGTCCATGAAACCCGCGAGCTGGTGAAGGCTCGCCACCGGCCGATCATCCTGATCACCAGCAACAACGAGAAGGAACTGCCGGACGCATTCCTGCGTCGCTGCTTCTTCCACTACATCCGCTTCCCGGACGCGGAGACCATGGAGAAGATCGTCCGCGTGCACTATCCCGATCTCAAGAAGGAACTGCTGGCCGAGGCGCTCGGCGCCTTCTTCAACGTGCGCGAAACGCCCGGCCTCAGGAAGAAGCCCTCGACCTCGGAGCTGCTCGACTGGATCAAACTACTGTTGGCCGAGGACATCCCGCCCGAGGCGCTGCGGGGCGACGATCCGAAGAAGACGGTTCCGATCCTGCATGGCGCGCTGCTCAAGAACGAGCAGGACGTGCACCTGTTCGAACAGCTCGTGTTCCTGAATCGGCGCGCCGGCAGGTAGCGATGCTCGTCAGGTTCTTCACGGACCTGCGCGCCGGCGGCGTACCGGCCACGCTGCCGGAGTTCCTGGTGCTGCTGGAAGGGCTGGAAGCGCGGCTCGCCGAGCTCTCTCCCGAAGCCTTCTACTACCTGGCGCGCGCCTCGCTGGTGAAGGACGAAAGGCATTTCGACCGCTTCGACCGGGTGTTCGCCCGGCACTTCGAAGGAGCCGAGAATTTCTTCCAGAAACTGACGAGCGAGCTGCCGGAGGACTGGCTGAAGCAACTCAGCGAGCGGCTGTTCAGCGAGGAGGAGAAGGCGCGGGTCGAAAGCCTGGGTGGTTGGCAAAACCTCATCGAGACGCTGAAGAAACGCTTGCAGGAACAGCAGGGCCGGCACGAGGGCGGCAGCAAGTGGATCGGCACGGGCGGCACCTCGCCGTTCGGCCACGGCGGCTACAACCCCGAGGGCGTGCGCATTGGTTCCAGGGCGGGGCGTCACGGACGCGCGGCCAAGGTGTGGGATGCGCGCGAATACCGCAACCTCGACGGCCAGCGCGAGCTCGGCACGCGCAACATCAAGATGGCGCTGCGGCGCCTGCGCCGTTTCGCGCGCGAAGGCGCGCCCGAGGAGCTCGATCTCGACGGCACCATCCAGTCGACCGCCCGCAATGCCGGCATCCTCGACCTGCGCATGCAGGCCGAGCGGCGCAACGCCGTGAAGCTGCTGCTGTTGCTCGACGTCGGCGGCTCGATGGATCCCTACATACGCACCTGCGAGGAGCTGTTCTCGGCGGCGCGCGCCGAGTTCAAGCACCTCGAGTACTTCTACTTCCACAATTTCCCGTACGAGCGCGTGTGGAAGGACAACCGCCGCCGGTTCGACGTCATCACGGACACGCGCGCGCTGCTGCGCACCTTCAACTCCGATTACCGCGTGGTGTTCGTCGGCGACGCCACCATGAGCCCGTACGAGATCGAGCAACCGGGCGGCAGTGTCGAGCACTGGAACGAAGAGGCGGGCCGCGTGTGGATGCAGCGAATCGCGTCACATTTTCCGCGGCTGGTGTGGCTGAACCCGGAGCCGGAAGAGCGCTGGAAATGGACTCCGTCCATCGGAATCACGCGCGAGCTGACCGGTGGCCGGATGTTTCCGCTGACGATCGATGGAATCGACCGGGCGATGTATGAGCTGCGGCGAGGGAGCCCCTATACTGCGCCGCATGTTTGCTAGGCGCGTCGCGCTGCTGATCTCCGCACTTCCACTGGTATCCGGCGCGCAGGACGCAGCGCCGCTGATCACCGTGCCGGCGCTCACGCCCGTCGCGGTGCGGCTCGAGGAGCTGATCTCTTCCAACAAGAACAAGATCGGCGATCATTTCCGCATCACCGTGGCCGAAGACGTGCGCGTCGGCGAAGCGCTGGTGATCCCGGCCGGCAGCGCCGGCGAGGGTGAAGTGATCCACGCCGCGAAATCGGGTGCCGGCGGCAAGGCGGGTGAGCTCATCCTGGCGGCGCGTTACGTGCGCGTCGGTGACGTCGAGGTCCGCCTGCGCTCGTTCGCGCTGGGTGTCGTCGGCAAGGACCAGGCCGCCAATTCTCTCGCGGCCAGCATGATCATCGGGCCGTTCGCGATGTTCGTGAAAGGCGGTGTCATAACTGTGCCGCCCGCGACACTAGGTATTGCGAAGACCGCGCTCGAGTTCAAGCTGCCGGCGATCGTGACATCGACGCCGGCCGGGCAATCCGTAGAGTCAATCAAGGGAGAAGAGAATGAATCGAAAGTTGATTAGCTTGGGCATCGCCGCCCTGGCGTTCGCGCCATGCGTCACGCTGTCACAGGACAACGCCCCCACCACACCGGCCAGCGATGCGGCCGCCACCGGCACCGTGGTTTTCTTCCGCGAGAAGAAGATGATGGGCGCCGCGATCAGCTACAAGGTGCGCGAGAACGGAGTCGAGCTGTGCAAGCTCGGCAGCGGATCGTTCTGCACGGTCAAGGTCCCCGTGGGCAAGCATGCCTATGTGACCAAGACCGAAGCCACGGATGTGCTCAACATGGAAGTGGAGTCGGGCGAGACCTATTACGTGCAGGCGAGCATCTCGATGGGCGTCATGGCGGGTCATTCGAACCTCGCGCCTTCGACCAAGGAGGTGTTCGACGGCATGAAGGCCAAGCTCAAGGACAACACGGGCAAGGATCTCGATCCTCCCAAGAAGTAGCGCTGCAAAAGAAAACGCCCGGCGGGCTCGCGCTCGCCGGGCGTTTTTTCATGGCGCGGGACTTCAGCCGGCCTTGGCCGGCGAATGCGCCTTGATCTCGGCCAGCACCATGTCCGAGTGTCCCTTCGGGTCGACCTTGTCCCAGTGCTTGACGATCTTGCCGTCCGGTCCGATCAGGAAAGTCTGGCGGCTGGCGAGTTCGACGCCTTCCTTCGGGCTCCACAACACACCGTACTTCTTGATGGCTTCCTTGTTGGGGTCGGCGAGGATGTCGAACGGCAGGCTGTGGTTCTCATAGAATTTCTTGTGCGAGGCCACGTCGTCCGCGCTCACGCCGAGGATCACGGCGTCCGCCTTGCGGAACGCGAAGATGTTGTCGCGCAGCTCGCAGGCCTGGGTGGTGCAGCCGGGGGTTTCGTCCTTCGGGTAGAAGTACAGCACCACCCACTTGCCCTTGTATTGCTTGAGCGTCTGCCACTCGCCCTTCTGATCCTGTAGTTTGAAATCCGGGGCGGCCGTGCCCTCGGCAGGTGCCGTTGCGGGCGCCTGAGCGAATACACTTGCGGTCACCGCGAGCAGCGCGGCGGCCAGGGTCCTTCTAAGTGCCATGGGTTAACTCCGTCAGAGTGTGAGGATCGTGGGGGAAACGGATACTAGCAGCGTGCGGCGCGCGGGTCTCATCCTGACGGGCGGTGGCGCGCGTGCCGCCTACCAGGTGGGCGTGCTGAAGGCGTTGGCCCACATACATCCGCGTCCCGATTGGCCTTTTCCCATCATCGTGGGAACGTCGGCCGGCGCTGTTTCCGCCAGCATCCTGGCCGGGAACGTGGCGCGCTGGCACGAGTCCGTTTCGGAAATCGAAAAAGTCTGGGCGAATTTCCGCGTCCACCAGGTGTTCCGCTCCGATCCCGCGGCCATGCTCAAGGCGGGTGCGCGCTGGCTCGGCTCGGTGATGACCGGCGGCGCCATGGGCCCGCCCAAGTCGCTGCTCGACAATTCGCCGCTGCGCGAGCTGCTGTCGAAGGTCACGAACTTCGACTCGGTCCGCGAGGGCGTGGCGCGGGGCGAGTTGCGGGCGCTGGCGCTGTGCGCGACCAGCTACTTCACCGCGCGCTCGGTGTCGTTCTTCGAGGCCGCGACCACGGTGAGCGAGTGGTCGCGCGCCCAGCGCCACGGCGAACGCGTGCCGCTGTCGCTGGATTACCTGATGGCCAGCCTCAGCATCCCGTTCCTGTTCCCGCCGACCTCGCTGCACGGGGAGTTCTTCGGCGATGGCGCCATGCGCCAGACGGCGCCGCTGTCGCCGGCCATCCATCTCGGTGCCGACCGGCTGCTGGTCATCGGCGTGCGTCCGACCAAGCTCGACGAGATTCCGCGATTCATGGCCACCGATCGGCCACCGACGCCGGGCCAGATCTTCGGCTACATGCTGGACACGCTGTTCAGCGACCAGATCTCGGCCGACCTCGAGAATCTCGCGCGCATCAACCGTCTTTCGTCGCAGGCGGCCCAAACCATCGGCGCGCGGCAGATCAGGACCCTGATGATCGCGCCGAGTCTCGATCCTTCGGAACTCGCCGTGCGCCACGTGAAATCGCTGCCGCTGTCGTTGCGCGCCTTGATGGGCATCATCGGCGCGCGCGGCGCCTCGGGCAGCCTGCTCGCGAGTTACCTGATGTTCGAATCCAGCTACACCAGCGAATTGATCGAGCTCGGTTTCCGCGACACGCTCAACCGCCGCGACGAATTGCTGGCATTTCTCGAATAATCCTCATGCCCGGTCCCGTCGACGTCTGGTTCGCGCGCGAAGCGCTGCTCGACGAGCCCCGGGTCGCGGCCCGTCTCGCGTCCCTGCTCGACCCCGAGGAACACGCGCGCCGCGACCGCATGGCGCACGAGGGCGGCCGTCGGCAGCAACTGCTGGCGCGCGCCATGCAGCGCGAAGTGTTGTCCCATTACGAACCCGCGATCGCGCCGACCGACTGGCGATTCGAGCGCGGCGCGGGCGGCCGTCCGGCACTCGCGCCGGCGTTCGCGGCCACCGGCCTCAACTTCAACGTGGCGCACACGCCAGGGATGGCGGTGATCGCGGTGGGACGCGTGGCGCGTATCGGCGTCGACGTCGAAGCATCCGACAAACGTGTGCCGTTGCCGGTGGCGCGCCGCTACTTCTCGCCGCGCGAAGCCGCGGCGCTGGATGCGCTCGCGCCCGAAGCGCGGCCACGACGATTCCTGCGCCTGTGGACGCTTAAAGAGGCGTATCTCAAGGCGGTGGGCGAGGGGCTTTCCGGTGGCCTCGATCGCATGACCTTCACGCTCGGCGACGACGCGGGCATCGCGTTCGAACACCTCGACGACACGCAGGCCGAAGACTGGACGTTCCGTGAATTCGGTCGGGGCGCCTATCTGCTGGCGCTGGCATACCTCGACCCGGGCAATCCCGCGGCCGACGTCCGGCTGCGTGAATACCGCGCGGAGAACGCTTGATCCTCCTGCGGGGTCACTCAGGTCAGGAACAGCGTTCCGAGTCCCAGCAAGGTCGCGAAGCCGATGCAGTCGGTGAACGTGGTCAGGATCACGCCGGCTGACAGCGCCGGGTCGATGCGCATGCGCTTGAGTCCCAGCGGCACGACCACGCCCACGGTGGCCGCGCACAGCAAGTTGGTGAGCGTGGCGGCGGCGATGATCAGCGAGATCTTCCAGGTGCCGTACCAGACCATGGTCACGCAGCCCACGATCAACGCCCAGATGAGGCCGTTGAGTCCGCCCACCGCGATCTCCTTCCACAGCAGCCAGCGCGCGTTCACCCATTCGACCTGGCCGAGCGCGATGCCGCGGATGATCAGCGTGACCGTCTGCGTGCCGGCGATGCCGCCCATCGAGGCGACGATGGGCATGAGCGCCGCCAGCGCCGCGACTTTTTCGATGGTGCCCTCGAAGCGGCTCACCACGGCGGCAGCCAGGAACGCGGTCACCAGGTTGATGCCCAGCCACAGCAGGCGCCGGCGCGTCGACGGGAACACGCCCGCGAACACGTCTTCTTCGTCGCGCAAACCGGCCGAGGACATGACTTCGTGCGCGGCTTCCTCGCGGATGACGTCGACCACGTCGTCGATGGTGATGCGGCCCAGCAGCCTTCCATTGCCGTCGACCACCGCGGCGGACACCAGGTCGCGGTCCTGGAACAGGCGCGCGACTTCATTGGCGTTGGTTTCGGGCGCGATCCGGGGCGCCTCGGAATCGAGGATGTCGCCCACGGGCTTTTCCGGGTCTTCGGTCAGCAGGCGCGTGAGCGCCACGGTGCCGAGATAAAGGTCATTGCGGTCGACCACGAACAGCCGGTCGGTCTTGTCGGGCAACTCGCCGCGCATGCGCAGGTAGCGCAACACCACTTCGACGGTGACGTCGGCGCGCACGCTCACCGTGTCGGTGTTCATGAGGCCGCCGGCGGTGTCCGCCTCGTACAGGAGCAGCGTGTTCATGCGCTCACGGTCCTGCGCGTCCATGGATTTCACCAGCTGGGCGCCCACCGCCTCGGGCAGGTCGCCCACCAGGTCGGCGAGGTCGTCGAGCTCCATGTCGTCGGCCGCGGCCAGCAGCTCGTCCGCGTCCATGCCCTCGATGAAGGCCTGGCGCACCTCGTCGCTGAGCTCGACCAGCACGTCGCCCTCGACCTCGGGTTCGACGAAATTCCACACCACCTCGCGCTGCGCCGGCGGCAGCGATTCGATCAGGTTGGCGATTTCGGCCGGGTGCATGGCCGCGACCATGCGCGCCGCGCCGCGCCACGAGCCCTCACGCAACGCGCCGCGCAATGCGGCGAGTCGGCGTTCTTTGGTGGGTGTGCGCGTCGCTTCCATGACGCGCGGGAGTGTAATGGGTTGAAGTCCGACGTTGGGGTGATGTTGAGAGACAAAGCAATTCCTCGTTTCCTAGGAAACGGGGACGGACTTGGGTCAGCGTGATGCCCATGCGAAGGCCACACGCGCATGGATGGCTCGCTATCGCCGGGCCGTTTGATGGAGGTCGCGGGAAAACTTTGCACGCCGCCATCGCGAAGACATTTTCGTGTGGTCAAGAAGTGACGGCAGCGAGAGTCCGATTGATGGGGGGAGCGGCTTCGTGCCGTTGAGTTCGAAAGACCCGGCCCGCTCGCTCATCCATGCGCATGTGTCCTTCGCATGGGCATCGCGGAGGTCGGCGGGCCGTCCCCGTTTCCTAGGAAACGAGGAGTGTCCCCGTTGCGCCCCGCGAGCGAGAAGAGCGCCAGACCTGGAGGTAGCGAGAGGGGAAAGGACCTTGGGGAACACGCCGCCCCGGGGCGGGTCAGGCGACAGAGGAGCTTTGTGTGCCGGCGAGGGTCGGGGTGTTGGTGATGGCGCGCATCTCGCCGAGTGAATTGTGGCGCAGGGCGACCACCGGGAAGGTTTGCGCGAGTCGTTCGGCCACGCGCTCGGCGAGGTACACCGAACGATGGCGGCCACCGGTGCAGCCGATGGCGACGGTGAGGTAGCGGCGATTGGCGGCCTGATGCTCGGGAATGCGCGCGGCCACGAACTGCAGGATGTCGTCGAGCAGCCGCGGTACCGGGCGCTGCTGTTCGAGGAAGCGGATCACGTCCGCGTCGCGGCCGGTGAGCGCGCGCAGCGCCGGGTCCCAGTAGGGATTGGGAATGGCGCGCGCGTCGAACACGAAGTCCGCGTCACCCGGGATGCCGTTCTTGAAGCCGAAGGATTCCACCAGCAACGACAGGCGGGCGGTGCTGCGTTTCTCCACTCGCTGACTGATGAGCTCGCGCAGGTCGTGCACGCCCATGCGCGAGGTGTCGATCACCAGGTCGGCGGCGTTGAGGATGGGCTCCAGCAGCCGTCGCTCGATGGCGATGGCTTCCTTGAGCGACACGTGGTCGGTGGTCATCGGGTGCTTGCGGCGCGTCTCGGCGAAACGCCGCAGCAGCTCGTCGTCGTTGGCGAGCAGGAACACGATTTCGCACTGGATGCCGCTCTTTTTGAGCTCCTCCATGAGCGGGGGCACGGTCTCGATCTCCCCGGCCGCGTTGCGCGCGTCGACACCCACGGCGGCGCGGCTGTATTGCGCTTCGTTGTTGCGCAGGGTGTGGGAAATGAAGGTTTTCAGCAGGGCCGCCGGGATGTTGTCCACGCAGTAGAACCCGGCATCTTCGAGCATGTGCAGGGCCACGCTCTTGCCGGATCCCGACAGCCCGCTGACGAGGATGAGCCTCATGTGCCTTGGGATACCTCGTTACCTGCCGAGCACCTTGCGTGCTTCGGCGGCGTGGTGATCGGCCTTGCGTTCCTTGTGCTTGACGACGCTGCGGTCCAGCTTGTCGGCCAGCAGGTCGATGGCGGCGTACATGTCTTCCTCGGTGGCGTCGGCATGGATGGCATTACCGCGCACATGCAAAGTGGCTTCGGCCTTTTGTCGGAGCTTCTCGACGGTGAGCACGCAATGCACGTCGATTACGTGGTCGAAATGACGCGAAATACGCTCGAACTTCTTCTCGACGTATTGGCGCATCGACTGGGTGACTTCGACATGGTGACCGGAAAGCGACAATTGCATGATTCGTCTCCTTTTTTGGCCTATCTACTTCGACATTGCTGCCTTTGCCTTGCGTTCATTGGAAGGCGCCAGTCCCAGCGCCTCGCGATACTTGGCCACCGTGCGACGCGCGACCGCGATGCCCTCGCCGGAGAGCAGCTCCGCGATGCGGCTGTCGGACAGCGGGTTGCCCGTGTCCTCTTCCTTGATGAGCTTGCGGATCTTGGCGCGCACGGCCGTGGACGAGGCACCGCCACCATCGGCGGCCTCGACCTGGCTCGAAAAGAAATACTTGAGTTCGAACACGCCGCGCGGCGTGTGCATGTACTTGCTGGAGGTGACGCGTGAAATCGTCGATTCGTGCATGTCGATGGCCTGCGCGATGTCCTTGAGGATCATCGGCCGCATGCTCTCTTCGCCATGTTCGAGGAAAGCGGCCTGCCGCTCGACGATGCTCCGTGCCACTTTCATGAGGGTTTCGTTGCGGATTTCGAGGCTCTTCAGCAGCCAGCGCGCCTCCTGCAATTGCGCGCGCATCGAGGAATGCCCGGCGCCGCGGCCCAGCATGTCGGCGTAACTCTGGTTGAGGCGCACGCGCGGCAGCGTCGAGCTGTTCACTTCGACGGTCCAGCCACGGTCGGTGCGGCGCACGAATACATCCGGCACCACGTATTCGGCCTTGGCGCTCGACACGGTCGCGCCCGGACGCGGATGGCAGCTGCGCACCAGCGCCACGGCCAGCGCGAGCTCGTCGTCCGAGGCGGAGAGCTCGCGGCGCAGCAGCGTGAGCTCGCGGTCCGCCAGCAGGTCGAGATGTTTTTCCGCGATGGCCAGGGCCAGTTTCAGGCCGGGCGTATCGGGATGCAGCATGCGCAGCTGCAGCGCCAGGCACTCGCCCAGGCTGCGCGCGGCAACGCCGGGCGGGTCGAGCGTCTGCACCAGCTTGAGCACGCGCTCCACTTCGGCGGCTTCGGCGGTGACTTCGGGCAGCAGCGTGGCCGCGATGTCCTCGAAGGAATCGGTGACGTAGCCGTCGTCGTTGGTGGCATCGACGATGGCGCGCGCGATGGCGAGATCGCGCGGCGCGAGATTGGCGTATTCGAGTTGCGCGAGCAGGTGATCCTGCAGCGACACCTGCGCGTCGTCGGCGACTTCGGCTGCGCGCTCGTCGTCGTCGCGCCAGGAATCCGAGCCGGCGCTGCGTTCGCTCCAGGAGTCCTCGACGACCTCGGCCTCGACCGTGACCTCGGGTTGCGCCGGGGCATCGACCCGCTTCTCCTCGGGCATCGGGTGGGGTTCGAGGGCTTCGAAAGTGCCGGTGGCCTCGTACTCGTCCACGGGCTCGAGCATGACGTTGCTTTCGAGCTGTTCGCGGATGTGCGCCTGCAGCTCCAGTGCAGGCATTTGCAGGAGGCGGATGGCCTGCTGCAGCTGCGGGGTCATGGTGAGCTGCTGACCCAGCTTCAGCTGCAATGAGGGCTTCATCATCGACACGGGCGTGGGTGTCTCAACGCTATGAAAGAAAAGATTTTTTCCGCTGGAACTACCAATCCCTACATGCGGAAGGACTGGCCCAAGTACACCTCACGGACTTGGGGGTTGGCAAGGATTTCTTCGGAGGTTCCGGAGGCAATTACGGTCCCCCCGGAAACGATGTAGGCACGCCCGCACACTCCTAGGGTTTCTCTGACGTTATGGTCGGTAATCAGCACGCCGATGCCCTTGGCGGTGAGCTCGGTCATGATGCGCTGGATATCGATCACCGACAGCGGGTCGACGCCCGCAAACGGTTCGTCGAGGAGAACAAAACGGGGCTCGGCAGCCAGCGCGCGCGCTATTTCGACGCGCCGGCGTTCGCCGCCCGACAGCGCCATGCCCATGCTCTTGCGCACGTGCGCGATGCGCAACTCGGCGAGGATCTGCTCGAGGCGCTCCTGGCGCGCGGTCTCGTCGAGATCGCGGGTTTCGAGGATGGCGAGCACGTTGTCCTCGACCGTGAGCTTGCGGAACACCGAGGCTTCCTGTGGCAGGTAGCCGATGCCCGCATGCGCTCGCTGGTGCATCGCCAGGTGCGTGATGTCGCGGCCGTCGATCGAGACCGTGCCGGTGTCCGGCGGCACCAGGCCAACGATCATGTAGAACGCCGTGGTCTTGCCGGCACCGTTCGGGCCTAACAAACCGACGATCTGGCCGCTCTCCACCTCGACGGAGAGGTCACTGATCACTTGCCGGCGCTTGTAGGATTTTGCGAGATGGGTGGCGCGCAATACGCTCATGGTTTCTTTACCGGCGCCGCGCAGGGTTTGCCGCCGCCGGACTGGTCTTTTGGCTGGATCACGATGCGCACGCGGCCGCCGCCAATGGGCGTGGCCGAGGGCAGGGCGTTCGGTTGTCCCTGCACGCTCTGTTCCTTGATGTTGTAGAACAGCTCCTTCGCGGTGATCTCGTTGCAGCCATCCGACAGCCAGGCATTGTCGCGGAAGCTCACCGTGCCGCTCGCGGTCTGGTAGTCGATGGTGGGCGCGCGGCCGCGCGAGGTGCTGCCGTCCTTGCGCAGCTGCTCGAACTCCGCCGGCGTGCCGGTGATCGTGGCGCGCGAGATCAGGTTGTTGCGGAACGAGACCACGGCCTTGTCGGCGCTCAGGTTTCCGCCCTCGGCGCGGATGCGCACGTTGCCGGAGATGGTCCACTCGCCGTTCTCGAAATCCAGGCCGCCCTTCACGCGCGCCTCGGCGGCCTCGATGCGCATGTCGCCCTGGGTGATGACCACGTCGCGCAGCAGCGCGGTGTTGTCACGGTAATTCACGTCCACCGGCACCGCGTCGACCACGATCTTCTGCGTCTCGCGCGGCGACTGCGCGGCGGCCGCGACGCCTAACAAGCCCACGCAGCAGGCGGCGGCGAGGCGCGCGAGGTGGCTAACGTGGTGAGAATTCGCCATGTACGTCGGATTCTAGACGCAGTGTCCCGGCCTTCAAATCGGCTTTCATGCCCCGCGACAGGAGTTCGTGTCCCGACCAGCGGAGTCGGACGGGGGATTCCGTCTCGATGAACTCGGTCGGCGTGTTGATGCGCATGGCCTCGGTGGTCAGGGTCAGCGGGGAGCCGGTGCCGGGCCCCGGCCCGGTGACCACGACGTTACCGTTGAGCTGGACGTCGTCGCCGTTGGCGCGCACCTGGCCTCGATCCGAGGTCAGGTGCCAGGTTTCGCCGGCGACCGTCGGGGCCGCGGGGCGGTCGCCGGGCAGCGCCGCCTGCGCGCCCGGGTGGTAGTTCATCTCCAGCTGCTCGAGGTCGATGACGCCGCCGTCGCTCTGTTGCCGGATCACACGGGCGTTCAGACGATAGCGCTCGCGCCCGTCGTAGCCGGTTTCGATGACCTCGGCGTCACGCGCGGCGTATCCGGGGTCCGGGGCCTGGAGCGAGGCATTGTCCGCGCCATTGTCGTCGCGGCGGCCGATGCCGATGAAATAGGCGCCACCCACCAGCGCGATCGCCAGCACGTAACCGAGCGGTCGCGACCAGGACCTCATGCGCGCAGCCGCCTGGCTTCGATCAGCCAGTCGCACACCTCGCGCACCGCGCCCTGGCCGCCGGCGCGCGTGGTCAGCAGGTCGGCCACCGCGCGCGCATCGGGATGCGCGTCCGCCACGGCGATGGCCAGGCCGGCGGCGTTCAGCATGGGGGCGTCGGGCGTGTCGTCGCCGACGCAGGCGCAATGTTCGAGCGCCACCGACTGGGACTTCACCAGCTTTTGGAGTGCCGCGAGCTTGTCGGTCACGCCTTGCGCGACATGGCGGATGCCGAGCTCCCGCGCACGGCGCGTGACGATGGGGGACTTGCGTCCCGAGATGATGGCCACGGTGATGCCGGCGGCGGCCACCTGCTTGATGCCGTGGCCGTCCTTCACGTTGAAGACCTTGAGCGATTCGCCGCGCGCGCCGTAGTACAGCCGGCCATCGGTGAGCACGCCGTCGACGTCCAGCACCAGCAGGCGCACGCGCCGCAGCGCCGGCAGGAAGGCCGCGAGATCCGTCACAACACCCCGGCGCGCAGCAGGTCGTGCACGTTGAGCGCGCCGACCAGCGTGCCGGCGTCGTCGACCACCGGCAACGCGGTGATCTTGAATTTCTCCATGAGGTGCGCGGCCTCTGCCGCGAGCTCCTGGGCCTTGACCGATTTGCCCGGCGAGTTCATGACCTCGCGCATGGTGATGCGGTGCACGTCCGCCTGCCGGTCGAGCACGCGCCGCAGGTCGCCGTCGGTGAACACGCCGAGCATGCGGCCGCCATCCACGATGACGCATATGCCGAGACCCTTCTTCGACATGACCACCAGGCCCTCGGCCAGCAACGCCGACGGGCTAACTAGCGGCAGCGCGTCGCCGGTGCGCATGACGTCGGAGACGTGCAGCAGCAGCTTGCGGCCGAGCGTGCCGCCGGGATGCGAGCGCGCGAAATCGTCGGGCGTGAAACCGCGCGCCTCGAGCATCGCCACCGCGAGCGCGTCGCCCAGCGCCAGCGTCACCGTGGTGCTGGCGGTGGGCGCCAGGTTGAGCGGGCAGGCTTCCTCGGCCACGCTCACGTCGAGGTGCACGCGGGCCGCGCGCGCCAGCGAGGATTTCGGATTGCCGGTGACCGCGATCAGCGGAACGCCGAGTCGCGACACGTGCGGGATGAGCAGCAGGACTTCGTCGGTCTCGCCGGAGTTGGAGAGCGCCAGCAGCACGTCCTCGCGCGTGATCATGCCGATGTCGCCGTGGCTGGCCTCCGCGGCGTGCATGAAGAAGGACGGTGTCCCGGTGGACGCCAGCGTCGCGGCGATCTTGCCGGCGATGTGGCCGGACTTTCCCATGCCGGTCACGATGACCCGGCCCTTGCACTGCAGGCAGATCTCGCAGGCCTGGGCGAAACCGTGATCGAGGCGGGGGATGAGGCTCGTCAATGCGCGGCCTTCGATCTCGATGGCGCGCCGCCCCGCGGCGATCAGCGAGGCGGGGTCGGGCTTGAGCTGCGCATTCATGCGGGAATGATAACGCGCATGACCTTAATATCGCGCCATGAACACAGGCCCCATGACCCCCGAACGTATCGCGGAGATGATCCGTGCAGGATTGCCGGGCGCTACCGTGCAGGTCGAGTCGGACGACAACACCCATTTCGCCTCGCGGATCGTCGCCAGCCAGTTCGCCGGCCTCCGGCCCATCGCACGGCACCAGATGGTCTACAAGACGCTGGGTTCGCTGGTCGGGCGCGAGATCCACGCCCTCTCGATCGAGGCATTGACCCCGGAAGAACTCGCCGGGCGGGGCCGCTAGGGCCGGCTCGGATACGCAGCCGCCGCCTCAAACCACTACACTAGCGACCCTTTCAGTTCGGCGGGATCGCGCGAGTGGACAAGCTACAGATCAACGGTGGGATTCCCCTGGAAGGGGAGGTGCGCATCTCGGGCGCGAAGAATGCCACGCTGCCGATCGTCGCCGGCGCGCTGCTGGCCGACGGGCCGGTCACCATCCGCAACGTCCCGCACCTGCAGGACGTCACCACGATGATCGAGTTGTTAGGCCGGATGGGCGTGTCGGTGACCATCGACGAGAAGATGCGCATCGAGATCGATCCCACCACCACGCGCGAATGTTTCGCGCCGTACGAGCTGGTGAAGACCATGCGCGCCTCGATCCTGGTGCTCGGCCCGCTGCTGGCGCGCTTCGGCAAGGCCGACGTGTCACTGCCGGGCGGCTGCGCCATCGGCGCGCGGCCGGTGAACATCCACGTCGCGGGCCTGCAGGCCATGGGCGCCGACATCCAGATCGACGGCGGCTACATCCGCGCGCGCGCGGGCCGCTTGAAGGGCGCGCGGCTCAACCTCGAGACGGTCACCGTCACGGGCACCGAGAACCTCATGATGGCGGCGACGCTGGCCGACGGCGAAACCATCATCGAAAATGCCGCGCGCGAACCCGAGGTCGTGGACCTCGCCAAATTCCTGATCGCCATGGGCGCGAAAATCCAGGGCGCGGGCACCGACAAGATCGTCATCCAGGGCGTGGAGAAACTGCGCGCCACGAGTTACGAAGTGCAGCCCGATCGCATCGAGGCCGGCACGTATCTGGTCGCCGGCGCGATCACCTCGGGCCTGGTGCGTGCCAAGAACGTCGAGCCCGAACATCTCGACGCGGTCACCGCGAAGCTGCGTGAGGCCGGCGCCAAGGTGGGCATCGGGCCGAACTGGATAGAAGTCGACATGAAGGGCAAGCGCCCCAAGTCGGTCGACATCCGCACCGCGCCATACCCGGCGTTTCCCACCGACATGCAGGCACAGTTCGCGGCGCTCAACACGGTCGCCGAGGGTGTGGGCACCATCGTCGAAACCATTTTCGAAAACCGCTTCATGCACATGCTGGAGATGCGGCGCCTCGGCGCGGAAATCCGCCTCGAGGGCAATACCGCCATCATCAGAGGCGTGCCGAAACTCAATGGCGCGCCGGTCATGGCCACCGACCTGCGTGCCTCGGCCAGCCTGGTACTGGCCGGCCTCGTGGCCGAGGGCCGGACCGAGATCGAGCGCATCTACCACATCGACCGCGGCTACGAAGCGCTCGAAGAAAAGCTGGCTCAGATTGGGGCGCAGATCCGCCGAGTGCCCAACTAGTTGTATGGGGGCAGCCCCCATTTCCCAGCAAAAGGGGTCAGCCCTCGGTGTGCTGGAGGCGGAAAAAAAGCCTTCATTCGTAGGGCTGACCCCTTTTGCTGGGAAACGGGGGCTGCCCCCATTCTTCGGCCGGTGCACCATTTGTGATCCAGGTCGCGGTCCCGGCTTTCCCGCAGAAATCTGCTTGTCCGGATGTGACGCATAACCGTTCGCCGGCAAAGCCCTGACTTAATACTGTCCCCCACTGTCGTCCACCGGAGACGGGCCAAACAGCCCTGTCCCGAGAGGACCGTGTCGAGACAAAACCAGTTCGATTGAGAGGTCGAGGGCTCCATGCAAGCACGTGAATTTGGCGCCGCTGCGCACACCGAAACCGCTGCCCGGGGTAATCCCGGACCCGGCTCCTTCAAGTCGAAGAAACCGACCGCCGTCATCGCGACGCCGGACCTGGACCTCTGGGCGCAGCTCGGACCCATGCTGGAGTCGACCGTGGCCATGCGCCACGCCGACAGCCTCCAGTCGGCCGCCGCGCTGCTGAAGCCCGGCACTCGCACCATCCTGATCGCCGACCTGCGCGGGCTCAGCCCCGAGGACTTCGCGCCGATCTCGGCCAGTCCTCACAACCCCGTCGTCATCGCGATCCGTGACAATGCCTCCGCGGGCATGGTCGATCAGCTGATGCTCGAAGGTTCGATCCAGGCGCTGATTGATGCTCCGGTGGAGCAGGCCGCGATCATGCGCGCCGTCAGCGACGCCGCGCGCATCTCTTCCACGGCCGATGCCCTGAGCGCGGTGACCGCGCCATCGAGCGGCAGCAGCGGTGGCGAAGAAAAATCCGGCAAGCCGATGGGCCTGATCATCGGTGCCGTGGTCGGCGTGCTCGCGCTCGCGGGTGCCGGCTGGTATTTCACGAAGGGCTCGTCGCAGCCCGCCGAGTCCGCCGAAGCCACGGAGTCCGAGGCAGCTGCCCCGGCCGCCGGTGCCGCTCCGGCCGCGAAGGGTGCCCAGCCCGTCGCGTCGCTCGACGAAGTGCTCGAGAAAGCGCGCCTCGCCATGGACGAGCGCCGCTACATCGAACCCGCCAAGAACAATGCGCTCGAATATTTCCGCCAGGTGCTGGTGCTCGATCACCAGAACGCGGAAGCCACCGAAGGCCTGAAGCGCCTCGGCGGCCTGCTGATCGCCCGCGCCCGTACGGCGCTCGACGAGCGCCGTTTCGACAACGCTCTGGCCGAGCTCGAAGCCGCGCGCAGCATCGACCAGAACGATCCGCGCCTGGCCGAAGTCGACGCGCGTCTCGACTCGATGCGTGCCCAGACCGCGCTCGCGCAGATCCAGGCGACGCTCGCCGCGCAGAACTTCGATCGCGCGCAGACGCTGCTGGATGCCGCGCAGAAGGATGCGCTGCTGCCGCCGGCGCAGATCGCGCAGCTCTCCAAGGAACTCGACGGCAAGCGCCGCTCGGTGACGATCTCGCGCCTCGTGGCCAGCGCCGAAGCGCGCCTGGCCGGTGGCCGCCTCGTGACCCCGAACGACGAGTCCGCCAAGGACGCGATCCAGTCGCTGCGTGAAGCCGGTGCTTCCGCGGAGCTGGTGTCGCGCCTGAACTCCGATCTCAACCAGCGCCTGCTGGCCGCGGCCCGCGATGCGGCCGCGCGAGGTGACCAGAACGCCGTCGCGGCCAACCTGGCCGCCGCGAAGGAGAACGGTGTCTCGGCTGCCACGCTGAACGCCGCGCAGCGGGACATCACCGCCGCCGCGCAGAAGCAGCAGCGCACCAACGATGACATCGCCCGCTACGCGAAAGCGGCGCAGGATCGCCTGGCCGCGGGCCAGCTGCTCGCGCCGGCAAACGATTCGGCCGTCTCGAACGCCGAGCGCCTGCGACTGCTGGACGTGCGCAACCCGGTCACCACGCAGGTGGTGCGCGATGTGCGTTCGCGCCTGGTGTCCGAAGCCCGCGCGCGCATCTCGGCCAACAAGCCGGCCGAAGCCGCGGCATTCCTGGACGCTGCCGAGAGTCTCGGTGGCGATGCGGATCTCGGTGACCTGCGCAGTGCGCTCGCCAACGCGCAGCAGGCCGCCGCGACGGCCGCCGCCGCGCCCAAGTTACCGCCTCTGAAGATGACGCGTCCGCCGCGTCCGAAGTACCCGTCGTCGGCCAAAGGTGTCGAAGGCTGGGTGCGCGTGGAGTTCTACGTGACGCCTGGTGGCAAGACGGAACGCGTACGCGTGCTGTCGAGCGAACCCGCCGGCGTGTTTGACGCGGCCGCCGTCGAGGCGATGGAAGGTGCCCGGTTCGAAGAGTTCGAAGCGACTGACTCGCGCCTCGCGGTCCAGCGCATCGTCTTCAAGCCGGAGTGATGGAGGGATATAGAAGTGAGCAAGAGCAAGCAACAGCCCGGTAAAAAGATTGCATCCCGCATGCAAGGCGCGCGCGCCGTGTGGGTGGCGGTGGGTATCCTGGCCCTGGCGTTCCTGGTCGGCGTGCTCGCGCCCGCCTGGTACTTCGCCGGCCGCCTGGTGGAAAACAACACCGCGGTTCGCGCCATTGGCGAACTGCAACAGCAGCCGTCGCGCATGCAAGCGGCGCTCAACTCGATCCAGGATCGCCTGCGCGCCCGCGGCTTCGTGCGTGACTCGATCGAGCAGCTGAAGCGTGCCACGGTCCAGTTCGACGGCGAGACCCGCAAGCTGCAGTCGGGAGACGAGAGCGTCTCCATCGGCGGCTTTGGCTCCGACGACGACGTGCAGAAAACCATCAAGGAAATGACCGCGGCTTGGAAGAAGTACAAGCCCGCGCTCGACCCGGTGGCCAACTTCACCTCGATCCCGTACTCGGACAGCGAGCGTGAAGGCACGCAGCTGAACATGGACGGCCGCGAACTGCAGCGCCAGGTCACGAACGCCGTGACGCAGGCTCGTGCCTATACGCCGGCCCTCGAAAAGAACCTGGTGCAGATCATCACCGGCCTGCAGAGCTCTTCGGACTCGCTGGCGACTGCGCTGCGCACCGTGGTGCTCATCGGCGTGGGCCTGGCTGGCGCACTCGCGGCGCTGGTCGGTTACCTCTCGCTCGCCCGTGGTAAGCAGGCGGCCGCGGCCGCCGCCGCGCGCCAGCAGACGGAAGACATCCTCTCCACCGTGCGCGAAGGTCTGTTCCTGCTCGACGGCGACCTGAAGATCGGAACCATTCACTCGGACGCGACCGCGCAGCTGTTCCAGCGCGAGTCGGTCGCTGGCATCACCTTCGAAGACCTGCTGCGCGACCTGGTGACGCCGAAGACGCTCGCCATCGCCACCAAGTTCGTCAAGGTGTTGTGGAGCGAGCGCACCAAGGAAAATCTGATCCGCTCGATCAACCCGCTCAACGAAGTGGAACTGCTGGTCGGCGAGAAGGGCAGCAAGGACGCGGAAACGCGCTACCTCGAGTTCAACTTCCACCGCGTGCGTCGCGACGGCGCGATCACGCACGTGCTGGTGGCCGTGGCCGACGTCACGGCGCGCGTCGCCCTGGCCGCGCAGCTCAAGGGCGCGCAGGACTCGGCGCAGACGCAGATGGACGCGTTCCTCTCGATCCTGCACGTCGATCCGACGCAGCTCAGCTCGTTCCTCGACGATTCGGACGTGGCGTTCAAGATGATCAATGCCACGCTGCGCGATCCGGCGCGTGACAGCGCCACGTTCCGCCGCAAGATCGACGGGTTGTTCCGCCAGATCCACAGCATCAAGGGTGAAGCCGCGGCCATCGGCCTGGGCTCGATGGAAGCCCGCGCCCACGCGCTCGAGAACGATCTCGCCGCGCTGCGCGAGCGTACCGATCTCACCGGCGACGACTTCCTGCCGCTGCTCACCAAGTTCGATGACCTCGTGTCGCACTCGCAGTCGGTGCGCGAC
>Ga0070665_100001678_pt1 | contig 25511 bp, 22 predicted proteins | sample KBSS13metaG_FD_65862 | JGI IMG/M metagenome (GOLD analysis project Ga0070665, IMG submission 65862) | Switchgrass rhizosphere microbial communities from Kellogg Biological Station, Michigan, USA - KBS S1-3 metaG | ecosystem: Host-associated > Plants > Roots > Rhizosphere > Soil ... | reverse complement strand
TCAGATCCGCACGGACATTCCCGCTATCGAAAAAGATGGAGCGTCCGGCGTATCCGCGTTCGATGCTACCATCCAGGTTGTCCCACTGATCCACCCAGCGAATTTTCGGGCCCGGATTTTGCACCTCATTCAGCGCCGAAATATCTTCGCCACGCGCGATCTTGCTCAGCAGCGCATACACCCCGTACAAGGCTCCGCGTTCGTTTTCGCCGATAATGGTGAACAGACACGCGCTTTCCACGCGAGCCGATTTCAGCCAGAACCCATCTTCGCGAAGCTCCCTGAGCGGATGCAGATCAGGAGATGACTGATTCCAGCTTCGCGACGTGCCAATGACAAAGCCGGGTAATCCAAATATTTTGGAATCCACGGAAAACGGTCGTCCGAGCATCGTGCTAAGACCGCGGACCAGTTCCTGGCCCGCAGAAGACGCCAGCGGCGAACGGTCCAGAACAACGATCACTTTGGGAATGTATTCGTACTTTTGTTTTGCCGCTGCGCTCAAAGGTGCGTAACGCAGCCAGGCTTCGCGGCCAGTTTCTGCTCTTGCAGAGCCGCAGAGAAACGCAAACAGCAGTGGAAACGCAAACGCTCGCAGAGAGCGTCGTGCAAACGACCGTGGCAAACGGATTCGATATTTGGCTGCGACCGGGCACAGACTAAGGTCTGTGCTACCAAAGGCTCTCTGAATCCTGCGAAAGGAGGTGAGGCGCATCGCCGCTAGAATCTAGCATGACTGCAGTTGGCTCGTTGCATGCGAAGAGCCCAGTTGCAGTCGTGCTTAGCTGCTTCAAACAAGCAGAACGGCTTCACACTTTCTGCAGGACGCTGTCCGCGGTTTCCGTCTCGACTGTCGCGATCGGACTTTGCGGGCCGTCCAACGGCCCGCCGGAAAATGGAAGCCGCAGAGTCTGTTCGCGGCGTCGCTCCTCTTCAAGGTGGCGCGACCTGGCTTTCAGGAGATCGTCGAGCGAAAGAAGTCCCAACAATTTTCTTGAACCATGTTCAATCACCGGTAAGCGCGTAATTCCCTTTTCCGCCATACGGTGCACGACGACACGCAACGGCTCGTCAGGATAGGCGGTTACCACGGACGAGTGCACCAAGTCGGCCAAACGTTTATCGAGAGCGGATTCGCCGCCCAGCTCAATTTGTTCGCGAATGTCGCCACGGGAGACAACTCCCGTCAGATGGCCTTGCGCATCCACGACCGGCAGAAGGCGCTGCTTCTGGCGATGATCCGCGCGAAGCAATCGCTGGACTTCGCGCAACGTGCTGGTCGCAGAAAGCGCGGCGATTTTCGTGCGCATGACTTCGCGAGCGTACAGGAGTTCGAGCGGGTCAATCGAATATTCACAACTCAGGTGATATCCACGACGTGCCACTTTTTCCGTGAGGATGGAGCGGCGGAGCAGAAGCGTACTTGCCGCGTATGCCGCGACGCTCGCCAGCATGAGCGGCAAGAATAGATTCCAGTCGTGAGTCTGCTCGACGGTGAAGATAATCGCGGTAAGCGGAACGCGAAGCGCGCCGCTCAGAATCGCGGTGATACCAATCAGCGCCCAGAAGCCCGGACCGGCATCGGGCATGCCGTAGGACAGCAGCGTACCGGCGGCTGCTCCCATCATCATGACCGGCGCAAGCACACCGCCCGAAGTGCCGGAACCAAGAGCGACGGCCCAGATGATCCATTTGACGATCAGGATGCCGAGTACGAGACGCAGGCTGCGATCGCCCTGCACAAGTTGGCCGATCACGTCGTAACCAACACCCAGCGCACGCGGAAAAATCAGCCCGCCGATACCGACGACGAGCCCGCCGAGCGCCGGCCACCACATCCAGTGAATCGGCAGCTTCGCAAACAGCTCTTCGCACTTGTAGACGGAGTTGGAAATTGGAATTGCAAAAAGGCCGCAGGCGATGCCCCCAACCAGGCAGGCGAGCAGGATTTTCAGGGAAAAGATGGAAGCGTGCGCATGGGCAGGAAAGAGCGGGCCATCACCCAGCAGGAAATGGCGCAGGAATGCGGCGGCGGCGCTGGCGAACGCGACGGGAATGATGCTGCGTGGCTTGCGTTCGAACAACAGAAGTTCAATGGCCAGCAAAACAGCAGAAACAGGCGCAGCGAAGGTTGCGCTCATACCGGCGGCAGCGCCGGCGACGAGAAGAGTCTTTCGTTCCGCGCTGGTGAGATGAAACATTTGGGCAATCATCGAACCGAAGGCGCCGCCGGTCATGATAATCGGGCCCTCCGCGCCAAACGGACCGCCGGACCCCATGGCAATCGCCGCCGAAAGCGGCTTGAGCAGAGCGATTTTTGGCTGAATACGGCTGCCATTCAAAAGAATGGATTCGATCGCTTCGGGGATTCCGTGGCCGCGTATGCGATCGGATCCATAGCGCGCCATGAGCCCGACGATGATCGCGCCAATAACAGGAATGAAAACCGCGAGCCACCCGAGATGATGGTTCGCCGGCGATGAAGTAGCGAGAGAAAACTTGCCGAAATAAAAGACGTTCGTGAAGAACGCGATAAGGCGGAGGAGCAACAGAGAAAGACAGGCCGCAATCAAGCCGATCGGAATCGCCAGCGCCGTGATCAGCAGAGTGCGAGGCGTGACGGTGAAATCGCCCAGGGTCTGCCAGGAAGGACTAGATAAGTGGTCTTGCGAAGTTTCGTTTGGTCCTACCGGTGATTTTTGGCTCACGAACTACATTTCTCCTATGAAGTGGCGGTGGTCAGTCCTGCCCGCCTCTACTCCGCCAACATTTCGTACGAGTTGCACTCTTCATCGAACGAGTGCGATTGCGATCAGCGCTTGCCGTTGCTGAGGACGGCGTCTATGGCGCGAATGAGCTGGCGCCCTCCGGCGCGGAGTTCACTGATGCGTTGCTGGACGACGCGCTCGAGCACGCGCTGGCCTTTGGGAAGAAGCGAAACGAGGACCTCGCGGCGATCCTCCTTGCCTCTCGCGCGGCGCACATAGCCGTGCTTTTCGAGACGGTCCACAAGCTCAACCGCGCTGTGATGCCGGATCAGCAAGCTGTCTGCGAGGGCCTGGATCTTGGCGGACGCTCCGTCGGGCATGCCACGAATCGCCAAAAGCAGCAGATATTGCTGAGGTTCAAGTCCCGCGGAACGCGCGGCGGCATCGCCCTCGCGAAGAAAAAGGCGGATACGGTAACGCAGGTCCGCCATGGCCTGGTAATCGGAAGGGGTGATTCGCCTCATGGAACAATTATATCGTAGGACGATAGGATTTACCAGACGGAGGACGAAAATGACAACAATTTTCATCAGGTCGTTACAAAGATTTGCGGAAGGCTTTTTGGGTTTTGTAGTGTTCGTAGCGGTTGCGGATGTAGAAGGCGTGAGCGCGATCGCGTACAACGTTCGAGCGCACAGACATGTTGATGCAGCCTTTGGATTTTGCCCATGCTTCGGCAGCCTGGAGCAGTTTCGCGCCGGACCCGGAACTGCGCTGCCCTTCGGCGACAATCAGGCCGTTTACTTCGGCGCGAAGCTCAACCTCGAGCAGCGGCGTGACACTGACATGCAGCCACCCAATAACCTTGCCCTCGGAGTTTTCTGCGATCAACACGGCACCGAAACGAGGATGACGTATCAAATGCCCCAGGCGATCGGCCATCTCCCTTTCCGTTGTCGGATAACCGAGCTGACCACTCAGTTCAGCAATTGAGGGCGCATCGGAAATACGCGCCCTGCGAATTGTGACTTCGACTGCGGGACTGGACATCGAAGAAGTTCTCTCCAGGATTACTTTGTCGGCTTTTGCCGCAAGCGTCGCCGAACGGCTTCGCCCCGCAGCTCGCGAAGCGCATCTGCGGCGATCCAGCGTGTGGCCCTCGAATCGATTTTGCGAATTCTTTCCGCCTCGAGAATCGCAGCGCCATTCAACTTCAGGTTTCGCTTGCCTATCTGGCGTAGCGCCCAGTTTATCGCTTTACGGACGAAATTGCGGCCGTCAGCAGCTTCGCGCCGAAGGATTGGCAGGAGTTTGACAAACTTGTGATCTGGGGCGCGTTTGTCGTGAACAGCGAGATAGGCCATTAGCGCAAAGCCGGCGCGTTTCTGGAATTCGCCCGATCTACGGCTCCATGCCAATGCCTTCCGCCAGGCATACACGGTGTGCGCGAAGAGATGACAGCAGGTTCCGTCGCAAACATCCCAATTATTAAAGTCGCGGACCCAGCGATCCATCTGTGCAGCCGTGACGAGCTCTGCACGGTCCACCATGCCGGCGAGGATGCGCGCGTCGTGCACTCCTGATTTCCACAGTTGCAGCGCCAATGAGTGGCTCTTGCCGATTCGCTTGGCCAAATCATCTATTTGGGGTTTGGAAACGCCATAGACTTTTTTTGCCCGAATGCCAAACCGGGCCATGCCCTCGACGTTTTTGCGCGAGCCGAGGCGGCGAAGTTCAGCAAGACATTGACGGCATGTCCATGGCCGATCACGATTCGATGTACGCGCGGTCCTAGAACGCCTTGTCCGAATCGAGGAGGATTGTGACCGGGCCTTCATTCACCAACTCCACGGACATCATAGCTTGGAAGACGCCGGTAGCAACCGTGACTCCGAGTTGGCGCAGCGAGTCGCAGAAAACTTCGTAAAGAGCTTTGGCTTGTTCCGGAGGGGCGGCCGCGATGAAGCTCGGCCGGCGGCCGCCGCGTGCGTCGCCGTACAAAGTGAATTGAGAAACGACGAGCGCCGCGCCTTTTACATCGAGGAGCGACCGGTTCATCTTGTCGTTTTCGTCCTCAAAAATGCGTAGGTTCGCGGCTTTTTCGGCGAGCGACGCCGCTGCCGCAGATGTATCCTCGCGGCCGACGCCGAGAAGAATCATCAAGCCGTGCGAAATTTCGCCGGTGACGGCATCGTTGACGGTGACTTTGGCGCGGCTGACGCGCTGGATTACGGCTCGCATGCCTTCTTGCGCAGAAAAGTATCCTACGAAACGCCTGTCATCTGAAAATGATGGCTACAAGTACTCGACGATTAGCGAGTTTCGGTTGTAGCCGGCTTGGCCGGTTTGCGGGGCAGCATTTCGGCAAGCTGCGCGACGTTGTAGGCGTAGACCGCCAGGACCTGCGCGCCCTCGGCAAGGTCATCCCACTTCACGCGGTCGAGGGTGTCGTTCTGCGAGTGGTGGTCTTTTTCGTAGTTGGCGACTTCCTGGATGCACCACGAGGCGGGCACGCCTTCGGTGTCGAAGGGCACGTGATCACTACCGCCTTCGCTGCGCAGGCTGGGTTCAGCCAAGCCAATGGATTTATCTGTGGCCAGCGGATAGAGCACGCGGCCCATGGTTTCGCGCAAACCGTAGTTATGCATCAGGCCGATGGTCAGGACTTTGCCGGTTCCCGTGTCGTGAACGAGCACGCCGGAGATCTTGCTCATTTCGTCTTTGTGCGCGGCGACATAGGCGCGAGAGCCGTTGAGTCCCTGCTCCTCTCCGGTGAAAAGAACAAAGCGAATCGTGCGCTTGGGCTTCACGCCGGACTTTGCGAGCGCTCGTGCAGCGGCGAGAACGGCCATGGAGCCCGTGCCGTTGTCGGTAGCGCCAGTGCCAAGATCCCACGAATCGAGATGGCCGCCCAAGACGACGACTTCGTCGGGCTTCTCGGTGCCCTTGATTTCCGCGACGGTGTTGTAGACCGTGACGGGCTTGCCGGTGAGCGTCCCCTGAATGTTGACTTCAGCCTCAACAGGACCCGCATCGAGCAGGCGCCACAGTAGCGTTGCACTTTCACGCGAAACGTACGCGTTGGGCAGCGGCGCAGGCTGATACTGGCGCGACATTCCGGTGCCCATATTCAACATGCCGTACCATTTTTCTGACGCGATGAGGATGGCGGCGGCGCCTTCGTCCTTCAGAAATTTAACTTCGTCCTGCATCACGCGCATACGGCCACGGTAATCCTGCAGCAGCATGTTTTTCGGATGGTCGAGCGGCAAATTGCTTTCGGCATATGGAGTGAGCATCGGATTCGCAGGGCCTTCCGTTTCGCCGGGACGGTCGAGAAGAACGATGGCGCCCTTCAGCTTTCCTGCGTATTGCTTCAGTTCGTCGAGCTTCTTGATGCCGATGCCGACAACTTGCCCGCGCGCAGGACCGTTAGTGGGCGGCGACCAGCCGGCAGAAGCAAGAGTGAGCGCTTGTTCCGTAGGAGCGATGACGTGGCCAGTGGCCGGGCCACGCGTCCAGCCATTCGCGATGGTCCACGGTTCGAGATGTGCGTCTAGGCCAAGTGCCTTGAATTGGTCGAGCGTCCAGTGGCTGGCCTCGTCGAGTTTTGGCGACCCAGTCAGGCGCGGGCCGATACGGTCGGCGAGATAGGACAAGTCGGCTTTTAGTTGTGCCTGATCGGCTTTGACCTGCGCGATGAGCTTGCCGTCCATTTCCGCGAGCGGATCGGGCGCAGGAGCGGCGGGCGGCGCGGGTTGTGCGTTAGCGGTGGCGGGAGGCTTCGGCGCAACCGGTCTGCGCAGCAGCATGTCAGGCAGTTGCGAGGTGTTGTACGCCCAAGCGGCCAGGACCTGCGCGCCCTGATTCAGGTCTTCCTTCCAGACTTTGTCGAACGTGTCAGACTGGCTGTGGTGCGTTTTGTTATATTCCGCCATGTTCTGGATGCAGAAAAAGCCTGGTACGCCGACGTCGTTGAAGGAAGCGTGGTCGGTACCGAAACTGCGGACCATGCTGGGTTCGAGGAGCTTGAGCTCGGCCAGTGGAGCAAGAACCTGATCGACAATTTCGCGCACCTGATAGTTGTCGTGCAGGCCGAGCGTGAGAACGCGGCCCGTTCCAGTGTCGTGAACCAGTACGGCGGAGATTTTATCGAGGTCGGACTTGTGCGCTTCGACGTATTTCACCGAGCCGACCAAGCCTTCCTCTTCACCGGTGAAGAGGACGAAGCGGATGGTGCGTTTCGGTTTGAGGCCGGACTTGGCAAGCGCGCGGGCGGCTTCCAGAACGGCGGCCGAGCCGGTGCCATTGTCGGTGGAACCAGTGCCTAGGTCCCACGAATCGAGATGCGCGCCGAGGATGACGACTTCGTCGGGCTTTTCGTTGCCGCGAATTTCGCCCACGGTGTTGTAGACCTCAACCGGTTTGTCGCTGAAGGAATTGGTCATGTTGATTTCGACCGCGACGGGTCCACGCTTCAGCAGGCGCCAGATCATTCGATAACCTTCGCCGGTGATGAAGGCGTTGGGGATCGGGCCGATGTCGAATTTTTCGCCACCGACGCCGGTCATGTTGAGCAGAGCGTGCGGCTTGTTCGAATCGCGCAGAACGACGGCCACACCTTCTTGTTTGAAAAATTCGTTGCGTGCGCGGCCCAGTTCGATCAGCGCGGCGAAGGGAGAAGGAGCGGGAGGCTGGCCGGCGGGCGGCGGCGGCGCCTGCATCGGGCGGACATATTCGGCGTTGGCGTCATCAGGGCGCGGCGGAGAAAGCGGCTGCGGCTCGCTGGTGATGACGATGGCGCCCTTGAGCTTGCCCTTGTACTTCGCGAAATCTTCCTTGGTCTTGGCATCGAAGAAAACGACCGAGCCGCGAACTGTGCCCTTGGTGCCGGGCGCCCATCCTGCCGACGCGATGGTCAGCGGATGTTCGATCGGCGCGACGATGCGGGCGGTCGCCGTGCCGCGCGTCCAGGAGTGCGCGATGGTCCACGGCTCGAGGTGTACGTTCTCCAGGCCGTATTTTTTCATGACCTCTGCGGTCCACTCGTTGGCTTGCTTGAGTTGCGGCGAGCCGGTGAGGCGCGCGCCGACGCTGTCTGAAATGTACTCGAGGTTTTGCATGGCCTCGCTGTGGTCGCGGACTTCCGCGAGAATCTGTGCATCCGCCGCGGCCAGCGGATTCGTGTCGTCGGGCGGCGCCGCAAAACCTTTCCGCGCCGCGATCGCGACGATCGCTAGCGGCGCAAGCATGCACACAGCCACCACTCGATGGATACGCATTCTCACCCTCACCTTCACCAATTCATGAAAATGACAAACTTTTGTTGGAATCGCACTCGCAACCACTTCGTTTCAGGGCACCCAGAGTACCTGGAGGGAGCCGGCTATCTCTTCGACGTAGCGCGACGCCGGTTGCGTTTCGTCTTTTTTTGCGAACGGCGAAGCGCGCGCCGCGGCCCGCGCGCGGTGCGCGGGGCCGGCTGGCACTGAGGACAAAAGTGGCTGCTTCGCCCAGCTACGATGATCCTTTTGACTTTCGTGCCGCACCGAGAACACGCCTGCCCTTCGCGTCCGTACACTTTGTGGTGCTGTTGGTAATCGCCCGGAATGCCGCCGGCGTCAACAAAATCGGAAATCGACGAGCCGCGGAGTTCGATCGCTTTCAGCAGGATCTTGCGAAGTTCTTTCCGCAGCGCCTCAAGTTCGGCTGGACTTAGAAGCGCGCCGATTCTGTTTGGGTGAATCTTCGCTTTCCACAGGCTCTCGTCCGCGTAGATGTTGCCGACGCCGCGCAGCACGCTTTGATCGAGCAGCAAAGCCTTAATGCGAGCCTTACTAACGTTAATGCGGCGTGCGAATTCGTCGGAGGTGACGTGAAGTGGATCAGCACCGAATCGCTCCAGCTCTGAGCTCAGTGCCGCGCCAGCCAGATAGGCCATCCGGCCGAATCGGCGCGCGTCGGTGTAGCGTAGCTCGCGGCCGTCGTCGAGCGTGAAAGTTACGTGCGTGTGTTTAGCCAGCGGCTGTTCCGCAGCGTGCGGCGCAAGATGGCCAGTCATGCCGAGGTGCACCAGCAGTGCCTCCGTGACTGGCTCGGACGTGGTCTCGACGAGCATACCGGCTGGCGTGGCGATCGCAACTCGATTCGCCAGCTGCAGCAGCATGAACTTGCCGAAGCGTTCGATTCGAACAATATGCCGCCCCGGCAATTCGCGCTCAATCGCGGCGGGATCGTCGATGAAGTCCGTCTTGCGCAGCGTCACGGAAAGAATGCGTCGACCTGCAACGGCCGCTTGCAATCCGCGCGCAACGGTTTCGACTTCAGGAAGTTCCGGCATGGATCAATCGAAAATAGCACAACGCGAGCCGACGGCGCCGAGTGGCAGAAACGGCGTAGCTCGCGTTGCGCAGAGCGACACGACGAAGCCTACTTCTGCTGGTGATAGTTCGGATAAGGCGGATGATCCGGAATCACCACGGGATTTTTCTTGAGTGCCTCCAGCGTGACCTCGACAGCCTTCTCAAGCTGCGCGTCATGACCCGCCGCGACGGACGCCGGGTCATTTTCCACTTCGATGTCCGGCGCGATTCCGCGATTCTCCACTTCCCATTCGCCGTGCAAACCGTAGATCGCCACCCGCGGTGCGGTCACTCCGCCGCCATCCATCAGCGGCGGATAGTTGTAGATGCCGACGAGCCCGCCCCAAGTCCGCGTGCCGACCAGCGGGCCGACTTTGTCCTGCTTGAACATCCACGGCAGCGCGTCGCCTCCGGAGCCGGACATTTCGTTGATGATCATGGTCTTCGGTCCATAAATTTGCGCGAGCGGCGAACAGAACTTTTCGCCTTCACGCGAAATGGCGCAGTTACGCAGCGGCCTTTGCAGTAAATCAATGATGTAGTCTGCGATCAATCCGCCGTGGTTGTAGCGCTCGTCAATAATGGCGGCCTGCTTGCCCACCTGCGCGAAGTAGAACCGGTTGAAGTTCAGGTAGCCGCCGGTCGCCGTGTCTGGCACGTGAACGTAAGCGACTTTGCCGCCGCTCAGTTCATCCACTTTGCGGCGGTTGTCTTCTTCCCAAGCGCGATTGCGTAGAGGAAATTCGGTTGCCAGCGGCACGACAGTTGTCTCGCGACCGTCTTTTCCATCGGCATTCGGGCCGACCTTGATTTTCACCTGCTTGCCGGCGGTGTTTTCAAAGTAGCGATAGACCTCGGTTGTCGGCTTCACATCAACGCCATTGACTTCCAGCAAATAGTCGCCCACCTTCACGTCGACGCCGGGCTGAGTCAGGGGCGCGCGCAGATCAGGATTCCAGTTTTCGCCGTTGTAAATGCGCGCGAAACGGTAGCGGCCGTTCTCAATCTTGTAGTCTGCTCCAAGCAAACCGCCATTCACTTTCGGCGCCTTTGGAAAATCGCCACCTCCAATGAACATGTGGCCGATGGTGATTTCCCCGAGCATCTCCGTGAAGAGGTGGTTCAGGTCGCCACGGCCGCCAATACCTTTTAGATATGGCGCGTATTTCTTTTCAGCCGCCGCGAGATCAAGCCCGTGGAAGTGCGGGTCGTAGAGGAAGTCCCGCTGGATGCGCCACACCTCGTGGTACATCTGGTTCCACTCCGCGCGGGGATCCACGTAGACCTCAAGCCCATCGAGCTTCAACGCGCCGTCGCCTGGCTTTGGCGCGGCAGCCGTCGCCGCGATGAACCATCCGTCGCCCTGGCGGTACAGAACCTTCTCCCCGTTCGCCGAGAAGGCCGCGCCATTGATTCCGCCGAGAAACGCTTCGGTCTTCCGCGTGGTCACATCGAACTTGCTAATCGTGAATGTCGGCGGCCCACCGATTGAGGGAAGCGTCGGCCCTTCCGTCACGTAGAGAATTCCGGGCTTCCCTGGAGTCAGGCCCGTGTAGTTCGCTGGCTTGATCGGGAGCGAAACGACGCGCTGGCCGATTCCATCCAGATCAATCGTGACGACGACTTTCTCCTCTTTCTTTTCGTCGTCCTTTTTGTCGGCGTCTTTTTTGTCGGAGTCCTTTTTCTCAGCATCCTTTTTTTCGGACTCCTTCTTCTTGTCGCCCGGTTTCGCGTCCTTCGTCTTTTCGTCAGGCTTCTCCTCGGACTTCTTTTCGTCTTTACCGATCTTTTCGTCATCGCTTTCCGGGGCCATCGGCGAAGACTCGCCTTTTTTCAAAACAATTGCGTAGATATTGCGCGAAACCGGATGCTGGAAGCTGGTCAAATCCAGCCAGCCCGATGAAAGACCGAAGTCGGTGCTCGCACCGAAATAGATGTACTTTCCATTTTTGTCGAACACAGGGAAACGCGCTTCTCCCATGCCGTCGGTAATCTGCGACTTTTTCCCGGATTCGATCGAATAAACGAATATCGCGCGGAAATGGCTCGGCAAATACTTCGAATACGTCAGCCACTTGCTGTCCGGAGACCACGCAGGGTCGAGCGCATACGTCGGATCCTCGTACAAATCCGTATCGGCTTTCACTGGCGTGCCTTTGTCGATGTCCACATACCAGACATTGAGGCGCTTATCGATGTAGGAAATTTTCTTGCTGTCGGGCGACCAGCTCGGACTGTAGAAAAACGATGGCGGATTGCCGAGATTGATCTTCTTCACTTCCCCCAGGCCGCTCTGGTCTTTCAAGTGAAGCGCGTACTCTCCTGATTCCTCCGAAAAATAGGCGATCCACTTCCCGTCAGGACTCCACGCGGGATCCCGCTCGACCACACTCGTCGTGCGCGTCAGGTTGCGGATGTCGCCCTTTTCCGTAGGGACGGTCACAATTTCCCCGCGCGCTTCAAACACGGCCCGCACACCGCTGGGTGAAATGCCGGAGTTCGAAATATTTTCCGCGGCCTTTTCCCAATGCGGCCGTGTGGAAGGCAAGTCGCCGGCCACGTGAATATTCACGTGATTTGATTTTCCGCTCGCGGTATCCAGCGTGTAGAGTCCGCCGAACTGCTCGTAAACCAGCGCATCAGGTCCCGCGGAAATGGATTTGACATCGAGCCCTTTGTTCTCCAGAACCTGCTTCACCTGTTTCGTTTTCACGTCGTACGCAAAAATCGTAACCGGGCCGTTGCGGTCGGAAAGAAAATAAACCGTATCCCCCACCCAAATCGGATTTGCGTCGTTGGAGTTTTCCCGCGGCAGTTTCTCGAGTTGCAAGTCGCTCAATCGCACGATGTAGATTGGCGTGGTTTGACCGCCGCGATAGCGCTTCCACGCGTCCTGCCACTTGAGATTTGGAACGTAGGCAAAGCTCTTGCCGTCCGGCGAATACGAACCTTCAAAAGCCCGCCACATCGGCAGCGCTTCGGGCACTCCGCCTTCGACAGGCACGGTGTAAATCCGCGAAACGTCCGCCCAGGCATCTCGCAGAGAAATAAACACGACTCGCTTGCTATCCGGCGTCCATCCCACCGGCCCGTCATTAGACGGATGCCAAGTGAGGCGACGTGGTTCGCCACCTTCAGCAGGCATCACGTATACATCTTCATTGCCATCGTACTGGCCCGTGAAAGCGATCCACTTTCCGTCGGGAGAAAAATATGGGCTGCTTTCGTGGCCTCCGGTCGTCAGCTGTCGTGCTTCTCCGCCGGCGCGCGCCACACTCCATAAGTAGCCGCCATATGCGAATACGATTTCCGTCTTGCTGATGGTCGGCTCTGTAGCCAGCAGCGGCGAATCATCCGCCGCGCAAGCAAGATTGGCAGCCATCAACAACACCGCGACCAGCATTGCGAACCGGACTTTCATCGAGCCTCCAAACCACGGCGTACGCCGCTCTTACTGCGATTGAATCTGTTCTTACGGATTACTTAAAACCCGAGAAGGGCACTACTTCCCCGGCGCCGGCCAGAATCCCGGGTCGGAAATCTTGCGCGTATCCTGCTGCGTCGCATATTTTTCGATCGCCGGGCGAATCTCCGTAGCTTTTCCGATCAGCAAGAAAACCAGATTGTCGGCAGGAAAGTGTTTTTCGATCACCTGTTTCGTCACCGGCAGCGTCACCGCATCAATGCGACTTTCCAGCTGATTGATCTCATCGTCGGTCAATCCGTAAAACTCGTTGCTGGCAATACGCCGAGCCAGTTGCCCCGAAGTTTCAATGGTCGGCGGAAACTGCCCCTTTATGTAGGCTTTGGCCGACGCAAGTTCGTCCGCGGTTACGCCTTCTCTGTGCAGCTTATCCAGCACCTTCAGCGCAAGGTCGATTGCCTGCACAGTCGAGTCGTTTTTCGTATAGCTGAAAATCGCGAATGCGCCGGTCTGTTTTTTGGAGTCGAAGAAAGACTGTGCGCCGTAGGTCAGGCCGGATTCAACTCGCAGCGCCTCGTTCAATTGCGAGGTGAAGCGCCCGCCGAAAATCGTGTTCACCACGCGAATCGCCACACGATCCGGATCAGTGACCGACGTTCCGACGTTTCCAATCGCAAAAAAGGTCTGCGTGGAGTCGGGCTTGTCAACCAGTAATAGCCGCTTGCCCTTCACCGTTTGTGGAGCCGCCAACGCAGGCGCGGCCGCGCCCTTAGCAGACCAGCCGCCAAACAGCTCTTCGAGTTTCGCTTTGAGTTGGGCTGCGTTGAATTCGCCCGCGACGGCAAGAATGGTATTGCCCGGCGTGTAGTTCGTTTCGTAAAACTTCACGATGGCGTCGCGTTTGATGCGCGCCAGCGAAAGTTCGTCGCCACCCTCCGACCGCGCGTAGGGATGCTTCCCGAAAAGATAACCGTAGTAGTAGTTCAGTACGACCGACTGGGCCTCATCTTTTGCCGCTTTGATTCCGTCGATACTCTGCGACAAAAGCTTGTCCACTTCCGGTTGCGGAAATGCCGGGTGCAGCATCGCGTCGCCAAGCAGGTCCAGTCCCTTGTCCATGTCCTTCGTCAAACACTCTGCGGAAACTGATGTGAAATCCGTGCTCGCTTCCGCTCCGAAGCTCGCGCCGATAAAGTCCAGATCCTCCGCGAATTTTTGCGCGTTGCGTCTGGTCGTCCCTTTGCGCAGCAAGCCTGCGGTGACCGAGGCCAACCCTTCCTGCCCAACCGGGTCCGCGGTTGAACCCGCCTTCACGATTGCGGCGAAGCTAACCAGCGGCACGCCTCGCTTTTCCATCAGCAAAACGGTCATTCCGTTTTTGAGCGTGATTTTTTCGTGCGCAGGAAGTTTCAGTGTTTGCGCTTCAGCGACGAAGGTAAACATCAGCGAAAAACAAAAGGTGGTTAGGAAGCGCATGGTTTTCTGATTCCCGCTCATTGCTTGGCGCTCCCCTCTTCCTTACTCTCGGGCGTGTTGTCCGGAATCAGCGTCGCCACCGTTCGGTTGTTCGGACCAAAGTATTTCTGCGCGACGCGTTGCACGTCCTCCTTTGTAACGGCGCCATAGTTTTTCGCAGCGTCAAATAACTTTCGATAGTCGCCAAAGAAAACTTCGTACGTTCCAATCGTGTTAGCGCGCCCGTTGATGGTCCGCATTTGCTGGTAAAACTCGACCAGGCGGATGTTCTTGGCCTTTTCCAACTCGTGATCAGTGATGGATGATTTTTTTAGCTTGTCCAGTTCTTCGTAAATCGCCGCCTCGCACTTTTGCGGGTCCATGCCTTGTTTCGGTTGAACCGAAAAAGTAGCGATCGTCGGGTCGAACGCCGGAGACATCAGCAGTCCGACATCAAGCGCGATCTGATCTTTGTCGACGAGCCGCTGATACATGCGTGAGCTTTCGCCTTGCGTCAGCACGGTCCGCAAAATGTTCAGTGCATAGAAATCCGGACTGTTTGTTTGCGGAACATGGTAGGCGATGCGCAGCAATGGAAGCTCGGCTTGCTTGTGAACCACCAGGCGGCGCTCGCCCATCTGTTCCGGTTCGACCGTGGTCACCGGGGGCGGTGGGGAGTGCTGCGGAATCGGCTCGATGAACTTCTCGCAAAGCTGAAAAATCTCGTCAGCGGTAACATCCCCCACGACCACCATGGTCGCGTTGTTCGGCGCATAGCCCATCTCAAAATGATGCTTCAGGTCTTGCATGGTCCAGTGCTCGATGTCGCTCATCCAGCCGACTACCGGCCACTGATAGGGATGCGCGACGAACGCTGTCGCCTGCAGCTGCTCATCCAGAATGCCCCCGTTGTCGGCATCCACGCTGGTGCGCCGTTCGGACGCTACGACGCCTCGCTCCGATTCAATTTTTTTTGGATCGAAGCTCAGATACTGAATGCGATCCGCTTCGATGTCGAAAATCAGATTCGTCGCCGAACGCGGGAACCAGTCCTGATAGACCGTGACGTTTTCCGTGGTGTATGCGTTATTCGCTCCCCCGTTGGCCTCCATGACCTTGTCCAGATCGCCCGGACCATACTTTTTCGCACCATTGAACATCATGTGCTCGAAGAAATGCGAAAGTCCCGTTGTGCCGGGGTGCTCGTTGCGTGATCCGATTCGATAGAAAATGTACAGAGCGACGTTCGGGATGCTGTGGTCGGCCTGCACCAGCACTTTCATCCCATTTTTCAGGGTCTTGGTCGCCACCGGAAACTGCTGCACTTCATTTTGGGCCGCAGCTCCACTTGCCGTCGCGCACACGATCCCCGCGTATAGCAATGCACGCACAAGAGTTCTGTATGGACGCACAACCACCCCCAGGACAACTCAAGCTATTCAGACGCATGAAACCGCCAAAATGTTCTAGCAAAGCCGCCGCTACTTACCGACCAAAGCAAACACGCGAACGGCGCCCCCCGAGCCGCCTTCCAGCTTGATCGGGGCGGCAATCACAAACGCGCCTGCCTCTGGCAATGCACTAAAATCCGCTAGGTTTTCCAGCTGATACACGCCCGCACCAAGCAGCAAATGATGCACGGGGAAATCCGGCGAATTGCCCGGATCGATGCTCAGCGTATCGCAGCCCAGGCCGCTGATTTTTCTGTCCAGCAGAACTTTTGCAGCTTGCGCCGAAAATCCCGGAAAATGCATTTTCCCGTTCGCATCCTGATTGCGGTAGCGCGCCACGTCCGGCCAGCGCGCTGACCAACCGGTCCTCAGCAGCACGATCGCGCCGGCGGGGATAGGTCCATGTTTTTGCTCCCACGCGGAAACGTCTTTGGCGCTCACTTGATAATCAGGGTCGCGCTCCGATTCTTTGCGCAGATCGAGCACAACGGCGGGACCAAAGAATTTTTCTGGCGCGATCTTGTCGACTGTGGTGGTTCCTGGCGGGAAGTGTGCCGGTGCATCCATGTGCGTGCCGTAATGCTCCAGCATCCAGAAACTGCGCGTGAAATAGCCCTCTTTCTCGACCGTGGCGTTGATCTTTGCTTCGAACGCCTTGGCGTCACCCGGCCACGACACCATCTTGTCGCTGATTGGGTAGCTCAGGTCGACTACGCGAGTCTTCCCTGAGGAAATATCTTCCAGCGACGGCTTCTGGCTGCCGCTTTGAGCAAAGCCAACCGCCGCCGCGGCCAGGATTGCGGCCGAACCGAACACGATGCCAGCGGGCTTCGCCATGGTTCACCTCTTGTGCTTTGGAAGAGCTTCTCGCTTACCTAGGGCAGTGGAATTCCCGGCGTCGGCACGATACCCGACATGCGCAGGATTTCCTGATACTCGACGTCGGTGATCGGTGAAACAATCAGCCGCACGTTCTTGAGGAATTTCACCTTTTTGAGCGCCTTGTTCCCGCGAAGTTCAGTCAGGGTCACCTGTCGCGGCAACTTTTCAAAGGCGCGCAAGTCCGCTACCAGATTCTTGCCGTCCCGATCGTGCGGATCGGGATAGGGATCGCGCGTGACTTCCGCGATGGAATAAAGGGATCGTTCGGGCGCGGAGTGGTAGCAGAGCACACGGTCGCCTTTGCGTACCTGCTTCAAGGCGCGGATGGCGTCTGGTTTCGAACCGGCACCGTGCCACATCTCCTTACCCTTCACAAAAAGGGTGTCCCAATGGTAGTGGTGCGGATCGGCTGTAAATATCCAGTAATGGCGGGTAGCGGTATGCGTCGTCATTAACCTAGGTTGCAGAGTTCAGGGTTCATCATAAAAACCCTGAGAAACTAGTTGTACGTACAGTCCCTGCGTTTGACTTGGTTTCGGCGGTACTATACACGGCAGCGTCAGCAAAGCCAAACAAAATGTGAGGGTTACGCGAATTTTGACAGCAATTGACCGCCCAAGCTCGATTCGATCAGATGTTAGGCGATAAACCTTTCATTTTCTGTCGTTTACGGAAAGACTAGGCCAACTCCACGTAAATCTCGTCTCCCTGCACTTCCGTCCGAATGCAGCCGACCCCAGCGTTTGGGTTCATGACCGCTTTGCCAGTCTTGACGTCGAATTGCCACCCGTGCCACGGGCAGGTCACGACGCTTCCCTCCAGCTGGCCTTGCCCAAGCGGCCCCCCGCGGTGCAGGCATGCATTGCTGATCGCGTAAAACGTGCCGTCCACGTTGGCCAGTGCCACCGGCGTCCCGCCTACCAGCACTTCCTTGATCGAGCCGGCAGGAATTTCCGACACTTTCGCAGCTCGTTCCAGAGCCATTCATCCTCCCAGACGTACGCGCCACACATGCACGCGATTGTTCATCTGAAATCAGCGGCGAAAGTATAGCGCTCGACAGATGGACGGTAAAGAAAGCGTCAGCGGAGATCGTATGATCTGAGAACTGCGGCGCGCAAACGGCTTTACGTCAGTCCAGCTTGGCAACGTGAACGCGGTTTCGCCCAGCGCGTTTGGCTTGGTAGAGCATCTCGTCCGCTTTGCGCACCAAAGCGTCAAAGTCCTGGATGTTGCCGCTCTCGCTTCCCGCTACTCCAAACGTCGCAGAAATGCTTACGCTCTGCCCCGCGAATGGGAACGACAGCGAACCAAACAGTTCGCGGAAACGGTTGATCGCCACTTCGATATTCGTGGCGCTTACGTGCGAAATCACGATCAAAAATTCATCGCCACCGAGCCGCCCGCACATGTCGGAAATGCGTGTCAGCTTTCGCAAAGTGTCGGCGAAAGTGCGGAGCACAGTGTCCCCCGCTTCGTGGCCGAATGTGTCGTTGATCTCCTTGAAAGAATCTAGATCGCCCAGCACTACCCAGATCGGAAATCCATGACGCTTCGCTCCGCGCAGCTGCCTGTTGGTCCACTCCTCGATGGCACGGCGATTCGGTAGGCCCGTTAGAACATCGGTGCTGGCGACTTCTTCCAGTTCCGCGCTTTTATCTTCCAGTCTGCGGTGCAATTCAATGATGCGGCGGCCCACGCCGACGCGCGCGAGCATCTCGTTCGCATTGAATGGCTTGATCAGAAAATCGTCCGCGCCCGCTTCCATAGCGCGCAACACTGCGTCCTCTTGCTTGTTGCTCGTCATCACGATGACGTAGGTATATGACGCGGATTTGTCTTCGCGAATGTGCCGGCAAAGTTCCAAGCCGGAGAAGTCCGGCATCACCCAATCCGTAATGACAATGGACGGCGATTTCTCTTTGAAGATTCGCATTGCTTCGCTGCCATTGCATGCGTAAGAAACGGAATACGAGTCGGCGGGAAGGAGTTGCTCAAAAATTTTGCGGGAGACCGGCGAATCGTCGACAACCAATACTTCGAGCGTTGGCCTGGGTTCGAGCGTGTCCATGGGCAGCTGGTCGCGTTTCCGTTCGTTCGCAGATTGGCAACCGGGGCGGCGGAGCAGCTGCTTGGGTCTAATATAGCGGAGAGATAGAAGTACGAAGTCCGAAATAATTGTTCTAATGTCGAATGGGTAATATATTACTTAGCATAGCGCCCGGGATTCCTTACAAGAGATGCGGCCTTGTTTCTTGAATGATTTCAGACCCGCGACCCGCAGGAATGGCAATACTGGACGACCTGAACCGCAGCTGTGCCGCAGTGCGAGCAGAAACCCGCAACTCCTGCCGGGGCGTATTGCACGTACGCAGGTCGGTCGGAAGCGCAGGCCCAGAGGAACGCGACTACCCAGCCGATCAGCGTCCAGCCGAGGAACAGATTCACGAGGAAGATACCCATCGCGTCGCGCTTGTCCTTGCCGATGATCGATGGCAGGAAATACAGCACTGTGAGAATCAGGAAGGAGACCATCAGCACCTCGCTAATCCGGTGAATCGCCAAAGATGTATTCGCCGGCGTCCTTCTTAGATACGTGAGAGGAAGCGGAATTGTTCCGCTCGCTCAGGTCGAGGCTGGTCAGGCCGGAGCCTGCCTTCTCTTGACGCCACCAGACGGCCCGGCGAAAGAAAACGAACAAGCCGAGGACGCCGCAGGCAATTCCGGCAACGACGCACAGACGCTGAAAGAAAAAGGTCGAGTCCCTCCAGGCCGATTGGGCGAGATACCGGTTTGCGCCTAGCAAGAGTCCTCCGGCCCCCAGCAATCGTCTCGCGAGACGGGGATCGTCAGGAAAGTTCTCGCCAACGTATGCGACACCCTTGATCAAATAAATTATGGATTCTTCGAAGAACATAGCGTTGGCGGGCCTATTTCTTTTGCGGGAAGTAGTGCCAGTCCTTGGCGAAGGGTTTGCCGTTGTGCTCGCCTTCGATGCGGGCCGCGAGTGTGCCGTCGGCGTTTTTTCGGTAGATGATTTTTTTCAGGTGGTCGCTGTGGCCGGGATTGACGAAAACCGCTTCTTTGTTCGTGGTTGGAGTGAACTTGAAATCGACCGGCGGTTTGCCCGAGGGTTGCGGCATATAGAAAATTCCTTCGGGACGAGCTGCGATGCGCAGGAATTCAAACTCGACCATTTTGCTGTCTTTGATCGAGCGGCTGTTGCCCAACATGGCGCCACCGGCGGGGCGCGTCCAGTGTTCCTCCACGTAGGGAGTTGCGTCGTGCGTTTCCCAATCACCGGCCATCCACGCCACTGGTGCGAGAGCGCTGGCGTCGTCGGCATTGGCCTTGCCTGCAGAACGAGTCGAGGCAAGCGCAGCAGCGACTAGAAACGCCGCGACGGTAGCGGCTGACGCGAGGGCTAAACGCGATTTCATGGAGATACTATGCGCTCGCTCCTTGCACTTTGACCAGAAGCTCGGCGAATTTTTGTTTGCGTTCGGCCTGGTCCTGGCCGGATTCGGCTTCGGCGAGCTGCGTGATGTTCATGGAGCAGAATTTCGGGCCGCACATGGAGCAGAATTTCGCTTCCTTGTAGAAATCGTCGGGAAGCGATTCGTCGTGCATGGCGCGAGCGGTTTCTGGGTCGAGGGAAAGCTCGAACTGTTTGTTCCAGTCGAAAAGGAAGCGGGCATAGCTGAGCGCGTCGTCGCGATCGCGAGCGCCCGGGCGATGGCGGGCCACGTCGGCGGCATGCGCAGCAATTTTGTACGCAATGACTCCCTGCTTGACGTCGTCAGGATTCGGCAGGCCAAGGTGCTCCTTTGGCGTGACGTAGCAGAGCATGGAAGCGCCGTGCCAACCGATCATGGCGGCACCGATGGCGCTGGTGATGTGGTCGTAGCCGGGAGCGATGTCGGTGACGAGCGGGCCAAGCGTGTAAAACGGCGCTTCGTGGCACCATTCCATTTCCTTGTCGACCTGCTCTTTAATCTTGTCCATCGGGACGTGGCCGGGACCTTCGATCATGACCTGGACGTCGTGTTCCCAGGCTTTCTTGGTGAGTTCACCGAGAACTTTTAGCTCGGCGAATTGGGCGTCGTCGCTGGCGTCGGCGATGGAGCCGGGACGCAGGCCGTCGCCCAGTGAAAAGCTCACATCGTGCTTCTTGAAGATTTTGCAGATGTCGTCGAAGCGCTCGTAGAGAAAGTTTTGCTGTTTGTGGTGCTCCATCCAGTGAGCCATCAGCGAGCCGCCGCGGCTGACGATGCCGGTGATGCGCTTGCGCACCAGCGGAACATGCTGGCGCAGCACGCCGGCGTGAATGGTCATGTAGTCCACGCCTTGCTCGGCTTGCTCTTCGATGACTTCGAGCATCAGGTCCATGGTGAGATCTTCGGGGCGGCGAACGCGGGAGATGGCTTCGTACACAGGAACCGTGCCAACAGGAACGGGCGAAGCGTTGATGATGGCTTTGCGGATTTTGGGAATGTCGCCGCCGGTGGAGAGGTCCATCACGGTGTCCGCGCCGTAGTGCACGGAGTGGTGGAGCTTTTTCAGTTCTTCGTCAATGTTGGAAGTAGTGGCGGAGTTACCGATGTTCGCGTTGATTTTGCAGTTGAAGGCGATGCCGATGCCCATCGGCTCGAGATTGCGGTGATGGATGTTGGCGGGGATGATGGCGCGGCCGCGGGCGACTTCGCTGCGAACGAGTTCCGGCTCGATTTTTTCGCGTTTGGCGACGTAGGCCATTTCTTCGGTGATGACGCCTTTGCGGGCGAGGTGCATCTGGGACATGTTGCGCGAACCATTTGCGCCGGCTTGGTCGGCTTCGCGTTTTTCGATCCAACTATCACGGTGTGGCATAAGTCCCCCAGGAAGTACGGCACGCGGTGGCAATTCTGAAACTGTGTTGGGTCCGCTGCCGGTGAAAGAAAAGTATGGCATCGGGTGGGTGAAGCGGCAACTTGTGGGTACGGGAGACTCGTGACTTGTGGTTGGTGACTGGCGTTCCGAAATGGGAAGGCATTGCTGAGGTTGGAAGTTGAAGTCGGCGGGGTACCCCGGGTGTCGCAGCAAAGCATAGAAAGCGCGGGGTGGCTAGGACTGCAAGGATGGTGAGAGTCCAGGGGAAAAAGGGGCGGAAAGCGGCTGGGATCGAATTAACACAAAGCATTTTATCACGAAGTTTACTGATTGTCACTAGGCAGTGTAAGGCACTAGATCGCACCGAAATGGAATTCCACTCGTGAAAGGTGTCACGCCAGTTCGGCGTGGAACCGACTCGTCGAGACAAGGCTCGATGTATTTATCGCGTTTCTTTGCTCACCGTACCTTTTTCTGTTCGGGAGGATTTCGCTGATCCATCATTCATATAAACGCGAACTCGCAGTTGCTTGTAATGGGGAAAGGCCTTTTCTTCCCACAAGACTTCCCAAAACAAGCCCTGGGCGTCGCCCTTCAGCACTCGGGGATGCACCGAATAGAGCATGTATTTCTCTAAATCCGGGAAATCTGCCTTAGCCTTCGTGATTGCAATTGGCAATGCTCGATCCAAAGTAATACGGACGTCGACGGGTTCAAGATCTTGAGAACCCGCCGACGAAATAAACAACAGAATAGCTAAGGAAAGAAGGATGCCTTTACTCATCTATTCTCCTTAGGCCCAACTCTTGTTCAGGATTTGGGCCGAACGGATTGAACCACCACGGCGGGATAGACCATTCTCCCGCGCTTGCGGTCTAAATCGATTCTTCGAGCGACCTTACTGGAAAATCATCAGTCTGCGTCAGGCAGTACCGTGATGTCGGTCGCTTTGCCATCGAGATATACCGTTCCGTCCGTGCTACGAACAAAGACGAGCGTCGTTGAAGACTCTGATTCTGGAAGCTCGTGAGCCTCAACCCAATAGGACATATACTGATCAACGTCAAGACCGAACCCTTCTTCCCGGTTCGAGAGCACCCGAATCACGACTGCCTGCCGCTCACTCGGAACATCGTCCGTCAGTACCGTGAACTTGAATCGTTGCCCAATTTTTATGATGGATTGCATCGTCTTTGACTGGCTCTTCTGATTTGCGAATGATAACACTTCCCGCCAACTACGCAGTTAGTCAACTTACAGGTAAAGTTCCTACCGCACCCGCCTTTACCGCTCACGCGAGCGCGGTGATAGCATTACCCGCACTTTTCCGATTGAAGGCGAAAACCGGCCATAGGATTGCCGGTAGGAAATCTGATTCTGTTCAGTGAGCGAATGATATTCAGAGGAGTAGTCGCCGAGCCGGGCTTCGGACATTTCAGCAAGTACAGGCCGAAATTCTATCGGGCTGTGTTGGAGCTAAGTGGTGTGGCCCTTTACCAGGGAACCATCAACGTACGAATCGACGGAGAGATGCCTCGCTTTCCGTTGCCTAATACTCAGAGAATTGCTGGGCAAGATCAGATTGACTTCGAGCACAAGCAAGACATTTTGATCACGCCTTGTGTGATGGAGGGCCGTCCCGGGTTCTGGATTCTTCCGGTTTTCAAGGGAACCTGCGACCCGAATCCCGCGGGTCATTTTCCGAAGCACATTATTGAAATCTCGCTCGCCGATGAGTTGCCCAACATAACCCCAGGTTTGAACGTTTCTCTGGAAATCCCAGGCGCCCAGTAAGCCGGACAACCAGCCGCCCATCTGAATCGGTCACACGGAATCGCACGGGTGCGTGAGACTGACGAATCGGGATGCGGCGAAGTCGGACGACCTGGTGCGCAAAGGGACAAAGGTAGTGTTCCGGAAGCAAGCCTGGCGAATCGGAAAGATTCTCCCCGTATTGTTGCAGGGCTAAGAGGCTCGCTGTATTGGCCTTTTCGCGGCACGTAAACCACCGTACTATTCGGCGCCTCCTTGTCGTCCGTCAGACTCTAGCTTCGGTTTCACGCTATGTCCTCTACTGATGTTTCGCCGCTCGCAAGGTTCAGGCCGAGCCTGCAAGTCAGCTTGCGCACAAAACTATTGCTAATGCTGGTGTCCGTCATCGCCGGGCTGACCGGCGCGACGTTGTTTGTTGTTCGACACTCCGCGCAGACACAGGCCAAAGCTCAGATCGAACAGGAAGTAAACAACGCGATTTTGACGGTTCAGGGGTCGCTGAACCAGCGAGAGCTGCTTCTGAGCAAGAAGGGCGACCTGCTGGCAACGGTTGCGTACATAAGAAACGGGGACCCCTCCGCGATCGACGACGCCAGCGAAGATGCCTGGCAATCGAGCGATTGCAATCTGTTCGCTATTGCCGATGCCAAGGGCAAGGTCCTGCGAGTACATTCGATGGTAGTTGGCCTCACCAGCGCAAATGCCAAGGAGTTGCTGGCGAAGTCGCTAAAAGCGAGCCGCAGTTCCGACTGGTGGGTCTATCACGGCAGGATTTTTCAGGTTGTCCTAAAGCCTTATTTCGGAGAAGGCACGCTGCTCGGCACCGTCGTGGTCGGCCGTGAGTTCAGCGACAAAGACGCCAGAGATTTGGCCGGCATCTCATCGAGCGAATTACTGGTCCAGGCAAACGATGACGTCGTTCTGAACACCCTTTCGTCGGCAGCGAGCCTTTCGGCCATCGGAGAGCTTCGCCGGACGCAACAGCGCGGCATTGTGAGCCTTGGCGGTAAGCCCTTCTTCGCTACGTCGGTTCCCATCACCATCACCGGTCAAGAACCTCCCATCAACCTGACTGTGCTCAAATCCTACGAAGGTGCACTTGCGGCGCTTGACCAGTCGAAGCATTTATTGATCGCGCTTGGGATCGGCGCGCTCGTGCTCGGCGGACTTTTTGTGTACGTAATTGCGGACAGATTGACCCGTCCGCTGACAGCGTTGTCACGCGGTGTGCGCGCTCTGGAAAAGGGCGACTATGCGTATCCGTTAAAGCGGGACACGGGTACGGACGAGGTTGCTCAACTAACGCGCGCATTCGACGATATGCGGACTACGTTGCGCCATAGTGAAATTCAGAAACAGGAGCTGGAGGGCCAGCTTCGCCAATCGCAAAAAATGGAAGCGATGGGCCGCCTGGCGGGCGGCGTGGCGCACGATTTCAACAATCTTTTGACGGTCATCAAGGGAAACAGCACCATCCTCGCCGATCGCCTCGGCACCGAGCATCGCTTGATCAAGCTCACCACCCAAATCGACAGTGCAGCGGACCGCGCGGTTTCGCTGACTCGTCAGTTGCTCGCTTTCTGCCGCATGCAGGTCTTGCAACCGAAAATTCTGGATCTCAACGAACTGGTTTCGGAAATGTGCAAGCTGCTGCGACGCCTGGTTCCCGAGGACATTGCCTTCAATTTTCGCGCCGGAGAATCGCTTGGGCGCGTGAAAGCCGACCCTGGCCAGATCGAGCAAGTCATCATGAATCTGGTGGTGAACTCCGGGGATGCCATGCCGACCGGAGGCATCCTTACGGTAGAAACGCGAAACGTCACCGTATCCGAAGAAGAGGCTGCTCGGCGAACGCCGGTTTCTCCCGGCCAGTATGTGCTCCTGTCGGTGACCGACAATGGAATGGGAATGGACGCAGAGACCAAGGCGCGCATATTCGAGCCCTTTTTCACGACCAAGGAACAAGGAAAAGGAACCGGGTTGGGTCTCGCCACCGTATACGGGATCGTCAAACAGAGCGGTGGATTTATTTGGGTGGAGTCAGAACCGGGCAAGGGCACTCAATTTGAAATTTATCTTCCGCGGGTAGCAGGCCGGCCCGATGCCGTGTCTCCTGAGAACGAGGAGGTTCCCGTTTCTTCAGGGCCTAGAACTGTGTTGGTTGCTGAAGACGAGGAAGCGGTCCGAGAACTTACCTGCGAATTCCTGAAATCGGCCGGTTACGAGGTATTGTCGGCGAGCAACGGTTCCGAGGCTTTGGCTCTGGCGCAAGGCTGCAAACAGCCGATTCACGCGCTAGTGACTGACCTCGTCATGCCCAGGATGCGCGGCCCAGAACTGGCGAGACGACTAAGAACGCAACAGCCTCAAATCAAGGTCATCTACGTGAGCGGCTACCTCGACTACCAGAAAAATAGGAATGAATTCGTTGAGGATGCCCTTTTCATCCAGAAGCCGTTTACTCGGAGCGCGTTGGTGGCTCGAATGGCGGAATTACTCGAGGAAGACGCACAGACACCGGCTTGAGTTTCTCCAGCGAGATTTCGCCGCCACGAAAGCAAGAAAGTCAAAACCCTTGCCTTTACAA
>Ga0070665_100001676_pt1 | contig 25518 bp, 15 predicted proteins | sample KBSS13metaG_FD_65862 | JGI IMG/M metagenome (GOLD analysis project Ga0070665, IMG submission 65862) | Switchgrass rhizosphere microbial communities from Kellogg Biological Station, Michigan, USA - KBS S1-3 metaG | ecosystem: Host-associated > Plants > Roots > Rhizosphere > Soil ... | reverse complement strand
TGCTTTCGCGCTTTCGTGATCCATTCTTCTTACCGACCGTCATGGGCTTACCACAACGGCACAACGGCACAACGAAGAAGAGGACGAAGAGCATCACGCGGAGCGTGATGACTACGGAACGCGACGGGAACGCTAATTGCCACTAATCTTCACTAATTGGGATTAGCGGTAATTAGCGTCGATTAGCGTTCCTGAATTCTTTCCTCTTCGTCGTGTCGTCGTGTCGTTGTGGTTTCTCACTTTCCGTCGCGCCGCGCATTCAACCGCGGCACGGTCACTCGAACTCCAGCGTTCCGAACTTCTTGTACTCATGAAAGCTTGGCCCTACCGGCGCCCAGTCCCAGGCCCACGGTTGCGGTTGGTCGTAATCCATCCGGTAGAAATTCGCTCGCCAATTCGACCCCGGCTTTGGCGGCGCGTTGGTCAGCGGCTTGAGCAGATCGAATGGCACAAAGACTTCAGCCCGCCAATTTTTGATCTTGGCCCCAGACTCCTTCGCGCCGCCGGTGACGCTGGTGGCCTTTTGCACCTTGCGGTCCCCTTCGTAATGCCATGGTCGCCAGCCGAGGAATTTATCGTCGACGTTGGGAATCAGGATCGGCAACTCGACGCCGAGCGGCGAGATCTCATACTCGAAGTAAATGCTCTGCCGCTCGTCCGGCCAGAGGAAGAACTCAAACACGTCCTCTTTCCAGAGATCGAGAAAATCTTCTTTGATGGTCGCCGAGATCCTGGCGTCTTCTCCGTCCATCAACACGTAGAGCCCCCGCTCCGAGTAGAGCACCTTGAAGCGGGTTTTAAGATCTGCGCCGGCGACTGGCCCGCGGCGATTCATCGCGGTCCACTCGGCCTTCTCCCAGGCCTGGTTGGCGCCGTCGCCTGCCACGGCAAAGTCCGCCGTTCGAGGAACCTTCAGCGTTGGCGCCCTGGCGCTGCTCGCCCCGGGCCCTTTGGCCGCGGCAGCGAAAATGCGATCGGCGTTCTTCGAGTAGATTTTTTCCAGCACATCGTCCGGCAGGTAGACGCCGTAAATTCGCCAAAAACCTTGCAGGTGATGGCTCGCCGCGCAATCGAAGTACTCGTCGTCCGTCTCCAAAAAGCGGTAATAGATCCGGAACGCGTCGCGCCGCGGCGTGGTGTCGGTGCCGAACATCACGCGGTCCTGGTACTTGATCAGAAACTTACGCGTGCTGTATGGTTGCCGGCCCAATTCCGAAATCCGCGCGTCGATATCGACATACAAGTTCGGGTGGGCGTCGAGCGCCTTGGCCACCGCGCCGAGATCCTCCGCGTTATTGCCAAAATGGGCGCCAATAAACGTCGTCTGCGGGTGCCGCCCCACGACTCGCAAATACTGCGCGATCAATTCCTCGCGAGCAGGGAACTTGTCGCCATAGAACAACCACTGCGGATGCTCGTTCAATTCGTGCCAGCGCTCGTTGAAGCGATCCAGCGGCGTAAAGAACGCGGCCGGATCCGCCGTATGGATCATCACAGGCCGATGATGCTTGGCGCAGACCCGCCAGACCGCGTCGAGCTTGGGATCATCGACGGGCATCAGTCGGCCATCCTTGTAGCGAATCGTCAGGCCCAGCGATTTGTGCAGCTTCAACCCCTTGGCGCCGGCGGCAAAACTTTCTTCGAGGCGTTTGGCTTCGCGGTCGTTCCACCCCTCGTCGTCGATGCCGGAAAAGTCGACTTGCGCGAACGTGAGAAACCGATCGGGATGGGCCTGATCGAGCGCGGCGAGCGTTTCCTTCAGCCGATCCCCCCAGCCGCCATCGAGGTTCACCACGGTCCGCACGCCGGCCTCATTCATTTCGGTCAGGTACGCGGCCACGCGCTCCGGCGTCAGCGTTGCTTTGCCGAAACCCAGATGGTTGTGGACGTCGACCGCCGGAAACCGCGGCTTGGCCGGCTCGTGCGACTCGGTAACGAGCATCGACTTTGGCGCCCAATCACGCAACTTGAGCTCGCGAATATCGGCAGGGTCTTTGTCCTTCTCGTCGGCGGTCGCGAGACCAACTGGGGCCCAGCAAAGCAAAACGACGAGTGCAGCGCTCGGACGCCAGGCAAGAACACGCATAAAAGAACCTCGCCACGGTTTAAGAACTAATTCGCGCCAGCGCACACTGAGCCAACGATGGCCCTCAGACTATGCGGCCCAACAGCGCGTGTCGAGTTTGGGCGGTAAAGAAGGGCGCCATCGAAACCCTTCTCCCCTGGGGAGAAGGTGGCGGACGAAAGTCCGTCGGATGAGGGCTGAGCGCGACACAAGTCTGTCCTGCCAAGAAAACTCCTGCTCGCCTCGGCCCTCACCCCAACCCTCTCCCGCCGGGAGAGGTAGAAATTCGCGAAACGGCGTCGCAATCGCGGCATTCCAGGTTACAAACCCTCCACGCGCTTGCGTCGGCCGTTGGGGTGATTAGCCTGATAGGGAGAAAACCGGCCGCTTGGCCGAACTTCGCCGCGATCCATCCACTGCTTTGAGGCAACGCAATGAACTTGATTCGAATGACCGGTTGGCTCGCCGCCGTGGTGTTGGTTGTGGGACTCAGCTCAACGGCAAGCGCGCAGTGGGGTTGCGGTGGCTACGGAGGCCTCGGCGGTTTCGGCTATGGATACGGCGGCGCCTACGCGATGAATCCGCCGCCTTACTTCGCTGTGTTCCCACCGGTCTATTACAGCTACCCAGTCTCGCAACCGTACGGGCTCAGCACGTTCGGCATGTGGGGCGGTGGCTATAACCTTTCGAGCATGGTCGTTTCGACTGGCGGGTATCGCCGCTACGCTCGCTCGGCCTCTGCGCCGCAACCGGCTCGCGTCGCGCGATCGAAACCGGTGATCATTGAAAACCCATTTGTCCTGCCCGAGGGCCAGCGTCCCACGCGGCTTGCTGATGGTCGCCCAGTTCCGCAAGTGATCGACATGCGGGAGTTCGCCAAGGCCGAGACGCCGGCGCGCGAAGTTCTGGCGCGAACCAATCCTCTCGATTAGTCTGGCCAAGCAACTGCTTCTCGTTCCTATTGTCCAGCAGTGCCACTGCTGGCTTGTCCAGCAGTGCCCTTCCGCGGAGCCACTGCTAGACAAGCTAGCATTGGCGCCCAAAATCCCCTCGCAGGCGTCTCAGACCCTCCCACTGACCGCTATCGCTCGATCGACGGGTCCCGCGCGGCCGCAACCGGTCTGGACAGGTTGGGCGGAAACGCTAATCTACCCGCCCGGCGTATTTGCGCGTGCGGCAGTTCCGCGCAATGGTCGCCCCGTTCTTCTCATCGCGTGCTTTTCAACTGACATGGGCGTTCGCCAGCGATTAGCCACTTGGCTGATCGAGTTACGTTGGTCTAGGAGTCGACCGATGCGCGGCTTGTTCGCAGGATTGGCGATTTGTGCGCTCGCTTTGGCGGGCTGCCAGGCGGGCGCGCCGATGACCGATCCCTTCGCGGCAGCGCGAGTCCCTCCACCTCCGATGGGCTCGGTGGCCGGACCTCCGGCGCCGTACGGCGCGACGATTCCACCAGTGGTAAGTGGACCACCGGGCGCGCCGATCAGTCAGCCGCCAGTTCAATATGGTCCGCCTGCCGGCTCTCCACCAGGCGCGCCAATCCAAGGTCTCGCGCCTCCTCCTGCGGCAAATCAACCGTACGGTGCGCCGGGCCCAATGGCTCCGCCGGCCGCCAGTAGTATGCCGAAGAGTGGCGGCTGGTACCCGGCGCCGACGAACACCGCCGGCGCGGCGACGCCGGAAAACTCAGTCTACAAAGATGGCGTTGGTCCGCCGCTGCAATCGTTCAACGAAACTTCCGCCAGCGGAAAGTTGGCTCACGCCGCGACCGAAACACCTGGCGGCGCCAACGTCCCCGGCCAGGAGAACCTGCAGCCGCTGACACAACTGCAGCAAATACCCGTCGCGCAACCGCTGCGTGATCCGCGCGGCGTGCCAAGCGGAGTACAACCAGTGTCATACCAGGCGCCAGTGGACAACCCCAACAACGTTTCGCACCGCGCCTACACGCAAGATCAGGGCGCCCAAGGCTCCGCACAGCCCTATCGGCCAGGCAGCACGGCTGCGGCCGCTGGCGCAGCCGCGGCAACGGGCGCTGCGACGATCGCCAAGGGCCCAACCGATCAGGGCGCGACCTACGGCTTCGACGGCAACTACGCCTGGCTGCACGGCCAGTTGGAATACTCGGCGGCAACCAAGGTTTGGAAACTGCGTTACGTGCCGATCGATGGCCCGACCGATCGCTTCGGTGGCAGTGTCGTGCTCGCCGATAGCGATCTGTTGGTTGGACACAAAGCCGGCGAGTTCGTGGCCGTGAAGGGACAACTCGACGGCCGACCAGGGCCACAGGGCTCCTACTCGCCACTCTACCGGGTCAGCGAAGTGCAAAAGTTGTCGGAATAGGCTCGGGCCTTAGGCGACCTGGGACCGGGACGTCTGTCACGGTGGCGAGGCGCAAAACGTCCGGCGCTAAGACCCGCCTCACACCAGTGGCCGCAGACGACCGGAAGCGGGCGCCAGGAAATCTGAGCCAGTCCAGTCGAGGCTTCGCCCACCCCCAGACGATCTGCCAGTCCCCATGATCTCAGAACGGACTTACGACGTACAATTAGGAGACGTCTTGGCTCCAGTACCCTCAAAGCCTCAAGTCCTCAAAGCCTCAAAGCCCTTCCTCAATGAGCCTCGGCATCGTGGCGCCCTTTAGCATTCCATTTACAGGTCGGATCTCGCGCTGGTCGAAAATCCTGCCGCAGATCGCCGCCTACGAGCCGGAGCTCCAACAGCTCTCAGACCAGGACTTGCGCAAGCGCAGCCTGTCGCTCAAGTATCGCGCGCGCAGCAACGAGCCACTACCGCGATTGTTGCCCGAGGCGTTTGCCCTGGTCCGCGAGGCGGGCCGCCGCACGCTGAACATGCGGCACTTTGATGTGCAGTTGCTGGGCGGAATCGCGATGTGCAACCGGTGCATCGCCGAGATGCAGACCGGTGAAGGGAAAACGCTGACCGCCACGCTGCCGATGTATCTCGAGGCGCTGGCCGGCAAGGGCGCCCACCTGGCCACTGTCAACGATTACCTCGCTCGCCGCGACGCCGAGTGGATGAAGCCAATTTACGAAGTGCTGGGCATGACGGTCGGCATCATCGAATCGCAAATGTCGACCCCCGCGCGCCGTGACGCGTACGCCTGCGACGTCACCTACGGCACCGCCAAAGAGTTCGGTTTCGATTTTCTCCGTGACCGCCTGCTGTTACGCCGGATCACCGAAGGCATGAGCGATCAGTTGGGTGGCATGCTCGGCGAATCGGACGGATCGGGCGAAAAGCCGACACAGCGGGCAGCCCACTTCGTGCTGGTTGACGAGGCCGATAGTATTCTGATCGACGAAGCCCGAACGCCGCTCATCATCTCGGCGCTACCGACCGAGGAAGAGAAAATCGCGGCCGAGTGCCACGCCTGGAGCGCCGAGGCCGCGTCGCAGTTTATCGAGGACGAACATTACGATTTCGACCACGATGAGCAATCGGTCGAGCTGACAGCCGAAGGACGGCAACTCGTCCGGGCGCTCCCCAAGCCCGAAGCCCTCGACTCGATCGGTCTGTTCACGATGTACGAGTACATCGAACGGGCGATCCGCGTGAACCGCATCTACACGCTCGATCGTCACTACGTCGTCCGCAAGGGCGAGATCGTGATCGTCGACGAATTCACGGGGCGACTGGCCGAAGGGCGCAAATGGCGCGCCGGTATTCATCAGGCGGTCGAGGCCAAGGAAAAGGTCGAGATCACCATCGCCACCGGGCAGGCAGCGCGGATCACCGTGCAGGACTTTTTTCTGCGCTACCCGCGGGCTGGCGGCATGACCGGCACCGGCAGTAGCTCCGCCGGCGAGTTGAAGCGAATTTACAAACTGCGCGTGCAGCCGATTCCGACGAACCGCCCCGCCATCCGGCAGCAATTGCCAGTGAAGATTTTCGGCGCGGCTGAGAACAAGTGGGACGCGATCGTCGAAGAGGTCGCCGCGATCCACGCCACCGGCCGGCCGGTGCTGATCGGCACGCGGTCGATCGACAAGAGCGAGATCGTATCGCGGCTACTGGCTCGCGCTGGGATAGGCGCGCAAGTTCTCAACGCCAACAAAGTGGCCGAGGAAGCCGAGATCATCTCGGCCGCGGGTCAGCTCGGCAAAGTCACCGTATCGACGAACATGGCCGGACGCGGGACCGATATCAAACTGGGCGAGGGCGTGCAAGAATTAGGTGGCCTGCATGTGATCTGCACGGAGATGCACGACTCGGCCCGCATCGACCGCCAGTTGCTCGGACGCTGCGGTCGCCAGGGGGACCCCGGCACGTGGCGGCAATACCTGGCGCTGGATGACGACATCCTGCTGGCCGGCCTTGGCCCTAAGAAATCAAAGCGATTGAAGGAACGTGGCGCCCGCCAAGCCGCCGGGCTCGACCACCTTGGCCATCTGTTTCGAAAATCGCAGGCCCGCATCGAACGCAAACACTTCCGCGATCGCCGCGTGCTGATGTACTACGAAAAAGAACGCCGAAAGATGCACCAGCACTTGGGGCAGGATCCATATCTGGACTCGGCCGGCGGCTAAGGGCGCGCCCGATTGCGCAGTCAAGATCGCCGATTCGCGTACGAGGCGATGCGCGGGCGCAGTATCGCTAGCGCCAACAGGACAATTCCCGCATAGATCGTCAGCTTGGGAAACTTTGCCACGATGAAGGCGAAGATCCCGATCGCGGCGAACAGCCACTTGGCGCCGGGCCGCTGAAGGTCTGGCAGCGCCAACCAGACAGCGCCCAGGATCAATCCAACTCGCACACAGAGCCCGGCCATATCCTGCCGCTCGGCGCCAGCGAGCGCTAGGAAGCCCCCCACCACAACCAGCGAAATCGCCAGGGCTCCGAGAATTTGACGCTGACGCAGCATGGGGACGGACTTGAGGGGTGAGGACTTGAGGCGTTGAGCAGGAACACAATCACGCAGCCATCTTTTTACCTCAAAGCCTCGAGTCCTCAATCCCTCGAAGCCTCGCCCTCGATTGTAGCGTCGATTGCCTTGGTCAGCACGTCCGCTTGCTCCTCCGCTTCCTCGATTGGCAAACCGGCGGCAACGCCGGGGCGTTTGTGACCGGCAGCCGAGACGTAGGCGTCTCGCCGGAGGGCGGCGCGCTTTTCAATCAGCGTGAGTAGCGATTCCGGCAGGCCTTGCGCTTTCAGCATCGCGGCCGGCGTGTCGGCATTCGTCAGGCCGGTGTCGCCGAATCCTTTGCAGAGCTGCTGCGCGATGAACCAGTGTCCAGCGGAGTTGGGATGGACGGCGTCCGGTTCGAACGTGAATTGGGAGTCGGCCTTCTTGCGCTTGGCCAGGGCTTGCGTCATCGGCTCGTGCAGATCGATCACCAGCCAGCCCGTTTTGCGCTGCTCGATAAGCCAAGCTGAGTAGCGATCGAGGACTTCGTTGTATGAGAAGGCATTCTTGGCGCGGCTGTCGTCATAGACCGGCGGGGTCATGATGACCAATTTGGCGCCTGACTTCTCGACCGTCTGCTTCAAACGCTCGATGCCTTGTTGGTATTTCTGGAACCGCTCGGCGTCGAACGGTTGATAGATGCCGCAGTTGATGCCATAGCAGGCGATGACCAGATCAGGTTTGGTTTTGGCCAGGACACGATCGAGGCGCTCGGCCAGATCGGGGCGCGGAAACTTCCCGGCGGCGTGCCCCTCTTCGCTGAGGCCCGAGACCGTTTCACTCGACAGCCCGGCATTGATGACCGTGGGGCGAGGACCGTCTGGTTGGGCGAGAAGCCAGACTTCAAAGTCGACGACGTAACCGCCGCTAGCCGTGATGCTGTCGCCGAGGAAGACAACTCGCTTTGATTTCTTTAACAGGTCGGCCGGAGTTTGCGAGTGGGCTTTCGTGTCAATCTCCGCGGCGGATGCCTCGGCTAATTGCCGCCGTAAATGTTCATCGCCTGCGATGTGCGCTTGGCGCCAGACATGCGCGAATCCCAGCATTCCACCGATCAGTAGCACGAGGGCAGCGACCAGCACAACAATCAAGAAAAGCTCAGTCCTGGTCGGACGCACCATAAAGAAGCGGCGCAGAGATGGCATAGTCATAACCGGCGCGCGGCGCAAAGAGGAGCTTCGCGCTGAATCGTGGGGCAAGAACGTGAGGGATTGAGGATGGAGAATGCCGCCGTGCATTTTCGTACCTCAAAGCCTCAATACCTCAAGTCCTCAAAGCCTTCCTTAGATCTTATCGAGCGAGTCGATCCAGCGGACGAGTTCGGCGAATTCTTCGTCGTTGAGCTGTCGCGCAGCGTCACCCTGGTCGCGAGTGGTGACGCTGTACTTCATCTGCTTGAGCCCTTCGATGCCACCTTTGATCTGGTCGGCGAAGTTCGCCTTTTTGGCCGTGGTGATAAAGAAGGCCAGGCGGTGGACCGGCTCGTTCTCCGGCGGCTTGCCTAGGATCGGCGCGTCGATCGCCGCCACGCCGTGGACGACGTCGCGGTGCGCGAACGCTACGGCAAAGGCCAACGACCCGCCCCCTTGATAGCCGACGATCACCACACGCTGCGCATCGATGTTGTACGTCTCGCGTATCTGCGCGATCGCCTTGGCGATGAAATCCACCTCGGGCGGGAGCCACTTGGCAGGATCGGCCGAGCGCGGGGCCAGCAGGATCAGCCGATGTTTGTCGCAGGCTTCTTTCCAACGGGCCAGCAACTCTTCTTCCTTCGTTCCGCCCGGTGGATGAAGCCACACGACCAGGCCGTAGCTGGCCTGTGGGTTGTACGAATCCGGGACGTACGCGATGCATTCGTTCTTGAACTCCGGCAGCTTGGCGTCGATGCGACCAACCTGCGGGCGTTCGCCAGCCGGCGCCGTCACGGGGTCGACCGCCGGCAACTCACCGGGCACGGCCGAGACTTCGGCGACTGGCTTGATTTCGAGCGTCAGTTTCTCGCCTGCGCGGTCCGCTTCGAGCTTCACAGGTTGGTCAAGGTCCCAGGCGTTGGCGCTCTCGACAAGCGCTGCGAGATTCGCGACGGCCTTACCATCGACCGAGGTGATCCGATCGCCTGGCAGCAGGCCGGCTTTGGCGGCGGGGCTTTCAGGATAGATGAAACGCACGACGACTCCGGCCGGATCCGCCGGGGTGTCTCGCTTCGGCAAAATGCCCAGGAAGGGTCGATGAAATGGCTCGAGCTGATCGACCAGGGCGATATCGCGTTCGATCCGCTCCTTGTCGCGCATCACGACCACCTTCAGCGTGTCGCCGGCGTAACGGCGATTGATCGCCTGCCGCAATTGCGCTTGCCGGTCGGTGACTTGTCCATCGATTTCGGCGATCCGGTCGCCCGCCTTCAGCCCGGCTTTGTAGGCCGGCGAGTTCGGACGGCAACTGGCGATGATGGGTTGCTTGCCGTACAGGTCGTTACCGTTGAAGCTGACGCCGAGAATGCCTGGCTTGAGATCGGTCCCTTCTTTCAACCGCGGCAGCACCGAGTTGATGTGCGCCAGCGGCACGGCGAAGCCAATCCCCGAGTCGTACCATTCGACGCCGGCCAGATCGTTCGTTGCTTGCGGCGAAAGGGGCACGAGCACGCCCAGCACGCGGCCGCGAATATCGACCAGCGGGCCGCCGTAATTGGCGGGCGAGACTTTGGCGTCTGTCTGAATCGCCTTGCCCCAGATACGGTTCAAACCACTGACGATGCCGGCCGACATGTTGGGCTGGCCCCCTTCGAACGTGCGGCCGACCGCGATCGACCATTGGCCGACCTGCATTTCGTTCTCAGGCACAGCCTCTGGGACTGGCAGATTTTCTTCGACGTGAATTTTCAAGAGCACCAGCATCCGCTGATGGTCAGTAGCGACCAGCTTGGCCGGGGTGCGCGTGCCGTCCGAGAGGCCGACGAGGATACTGCTGGGTTTTTGCGCGAAGTTAAACGCGCTCGAGATAATGTAACCATCGGCCGAGACGATCAGGCCTGTCGTTGGGCCAGTGCCGAGCAGCACCTTACCAATGCGCTCGAGCCCACCGACGGTTTCAATCCGCACGATCGAAGGCGCCACGCGAGCCACGGCGGCCTGCATGGCCTGCTGCTCCAGCCGGGGCAAGTCCTGAGCGTGCAGTCGATCCGACGCCGCCGACGCGACGCAAACCGCAACCAGCGCGCACAGGGTAGTGATCAAATTCCAGCGGTGAGTGACGCGTACTTGATCTTGGATCATTTCTTTTCCGCCGGGGCCGACAGGTTGACGTCGACCAGGTCCTGGTCGCGAATCACGGTGATCTTCACGGGGTCGATGCGATCAATGAATTCCAACTCACTGATCATGGCTTTGCACGACTGCACCAGCCGATCGTTGACGAATAGCACCAGGTCGTCTGCGCGGAGACCAGCGGCCGCGGCTGGCGAGTCGGCCCGCACGGCGTCGACAAACGGCGGCGTCCGCTCCAGCACATCGGGCACCAGCACCATGCCGAGCAGTTCGAGGTTCAACGCCTTTTCCGGCTTCTTCTCCAACTCATCCGCGGTCTGGCGGACGAACTTGCCGGTGCGGATGTCATCGACCGTCTTGGTAATCTGGTCGACTGGGATGGCGTAGTTGACCCAGGTGTTGTTGAGCGAGTTCTTCAGTTCTTTGCCGAGCATGCCCAGCAGTTGGCCTTCGCCATTGGTGAGCGCGCCGCCGGCGGCGCCGGGATTGTTGGTCATGGCGTCGAGAATGTAGACAGCGCCTTTGTACGTCGTATCGAAAACGCCGCGGCGGGCTTCGAGTTGGCTCTTCACTGCCACGTGGCCATGCTGCACGCTGGCCGGCTCATCGCCCGTGGCGACGCCAAATAGATTGCTGAACGCCAATACGCGAGCGCCCGATTCCGCCTGCACTGCGGCCGGCAGATCAAAGTGGGCCAGGTCATCGGCCTCGATCTTCAACACGGCTAATTCCGAACGCGGATCTGCGCCCATCAGCTTGGCTTTGAACTTGCGACCATCATCGAGCACGACCAGGATTTCGTCGGTATCGAGGACGTAACTCCAAACCGTCAGAACGTGTCCTTCGGCCGAGATCAGCATGCCGCTCTGGTACGCTTCGAGCCCTTGGAATCCGCCGGCGCCGTAGATCTTGACGATCTTGGGTTGTGTTTGGGCAATTACCTGCCGCAGGCTGGCCGTGGCGCTATTCGAGTTCGCTACCAAGCAAAACGCCAGCGTCGCCATCATCGCCAGTAGGCGAAACGGAATGATCTTCGGTCGTGCCGTCAGAAAGCATTTCAAAAGGGTTTGCATCTTACTTGGCCTCTCCCTTTTCGAGCTTGATGTCGGTCAGCTTGATCACGGCGTATACGGCGTCGCCGTAGCGGACTTCGAGCCGGTGAGGGAACTGTCGTCCTTCGACTTCTGAGTAGTCACTGAAGTGGAGCTCGCAAGGATCGTCGCCGTCGCGATAAACTTCGACGACCGCCAGATCGCCATTTTTCGGATCGAACAAGAAGCGTGCTTCGACACCGCCGACGTAGCCAATAAACGCGTCGGCCAGCACCGGCGGCCCCGCCTGAGCGCCCGCGGGCGTGGGAAGCGGAACTGTGCCCAGGTACGTTAGTTCGCCGAATTTCTCGGGGCCGAGAACCAACAGTCGGCGCCAGATGCTGATCGCCGCGAGCAATCCACCGCTGCCCGGCGGATCTGTGGCGTTCTTCAGATCGTCGTTGATCGGCAGTTCGAGCTTTCCGCCGGGCATGGTCACTGAGCTCAACACGTCGGTAATCCGCAGCTCGGCGTCACCGCCAGCGGCCAGTTCGCCTTTCAAGATCCAAGGACCGGTGAGCTCGTGAAAATCTCCCCGGGCGACGGCGCGTCCCCAGGTCCGCGATCGCTCGACCTTATTGAAATGAAAATTGGCGTAGCCGCGATGGGTCTCGAAGACTTCTTTGACTTCCTTCGGCATCGGCGCCGCGTTCGGGCGGGCAACCGCCGGGCGAGGTCGCGGACCGCCTTGCTTCTTCGGCTGGATCTTTGGCGCCTTGGGGGCGTCTGGCGCTGGCTCAGGCATCGGCCCATCGGGTTGTGGCTGCGGGGCGGCCCCTTTGCCTTGCACCTTGGAGATCAACTCTTCGGTGCTGTGGAGCCCTTCGAGCCGGACGACGACGTCGTAGTTTTTGCCTTCGCGACGATACGTCAGCGGCACGCGCCAATCTTTGGGAAAAATGCCCAGCACGTTCTTGAACGCGTTGACCGTGCGAATGTCTCGCCCACCGAAGCGGACGATCTCATCGCCATAACGGAGCCCACGACGGAAGGCGTCGCAATCTTCGAGAATGTCCACGACGGCGACTCGGCCGTCGGCCTGGCTGGCCACCCGCGCGCCAAGCGTGGCGTGATCGACGATCCGGCCGCTCTTCAAATGGCCAAGAAAGTTCTTGATCTGATTGATCGAAATGGCGTAGCCGACGCCGACGTTGACGCGACCTCGTTTCTCGAAGCTGCCGCGACCGTTGATGCCAATCAGCCGGCCGGCAGCGTCGAACAGCGGCCCGCCCGAGTTACCAGGATTGATCGACGCGTCGGTCTGAATGCAGTCGGTGTATTCCAACAGCGTGCCAGCCGGATACTGGTAGCGGCGCACGCCGGAGATAATTCCATAGCTGACTGAGGGCTGAAAGTCCGTGGCCAACAGAAACGGATTGCCGATCGCAAAGGCCCAATCGCCAACCTGCACCTGGTCACTGTCGCCCAGCTCTGCACAAGGAAAATCATTGCGACCGAGCAGCTTGATCACGGCCACGTCGCCGACGGGGTCGATGCCGACGATCACGGCGTCGTACATGCGGCCATCGGCCATGCCGCACTTCATGGCGTCGCCCGATCCCTTGGTGACGTGGAAGTTCGACAGCGCGTAGCCATCGGGCGAGATCACGACACCGGAGCCGCCCCCCTGCCCTCCCGGCGCAAAGACCGCCACGGCCACGTCGCGCGCCTTGGCGACCACCGCAATGCGATCGGCTTCGGCCTTGACCACGGCTGCGTCGACATCTGCGCGGGCGACATTCGCCCAGGACGAGACGGCAACGACAGCGGCGAATAGCGAGACGAGCTGTCTCATTTCAGAATCCTTGCTTCGCACAGGTCGAGAAAGTCACCCAAATCTAAATCTTCGCTGAAGTCAACGATTATTTTCAAGCGATTTACGCCCGCGACATCCAGTTCGAGCGGGACCGCGTCGTCATTGCCGGTCATTCGCCCTTCAAAGAGCGTTTTGTCGTCCCCTTGGATCGTCAGCAACACGTCGCCGGCGGGGCGGGCGCGGTCGTCGATGCCGGCGATGGCGCGGAACGTCCGGAAGCCTTCGGGAAGTCGATACACAATCGCCGTGCGACTGTGCAGCGCGACCCCTTTTTTGTATTCCTTGCCGGCGACTTTCAGGGCGCCGCCCCCTTCTTGCGCGCGGTCGATGCGCGGGCGATAGAACTGACGGGCCGCGTCGTTATTGGCAGCTTCGCCAAAGTAAGGAGTCCAGACCAGCGACTCCGGCTTGAGGTCACCCAAGTACTGAATGTTGCCTTGCGAGAAATCCAATCTCGCAACAGCCGATAGCGGGCGGGCGATTTCCAGCCCGGCGCTACTGCTGATCAGCAGGTTGTCGCCATCGATCGAAAGTTTGGCGGCGCGATAGCGCGAGCCTGTCGCATCGCTGACCATGCAGACGGCCGGCGGCAGCTTGGCCGGCTTGGCCGAGCGGTGATAGAGCACCCCCTCGATCCGCGACATCTTGACCTTGATCACGTCACCGTCGAAATCGAAATTGACGAACTCCGGCGTGACTTCGACAATCGCGCCACTGAGCGAATCGAGCGCGTCGTTCTTGCGGAGCACTAGCACATCGCTGGGGCGGTCGACCTTCGCAATCTCATTCCACTGTTCCAAAATTGCGGGGCTTTGTTCGCGGTAGCGAACCGAGTCGATGGCGCGCGTTGGCGCTTTGGCCTCGGCGCCGTCGGCCAGTTGCAATACGGCCGCGTCTCCTTGGGCCGTGAACGTTTTGGCGACGAGGGCAGAACCGTCGGTCAGGCTGACCGTAACGGCGTCCTTGTCGGCCGTTTTTACCCCGGCTGGCAGCGTGACCGTGAGCAGGTCCTTCATGGCGAAGGATTGTTCACCGCTCGTGGTCGATAGGACGACCTTGTCTCCAGTCACGCCGGCGAGGACGCCGGTGACAGTCTGACCGGCCAGCGTTTGGACTTGCGCTTCCGGGGGCGCAGCCAATAGTGCAGCCAGCAACAAGATTCCCATGTTCGTTACCTCGATTCCCAATTCCACTCTTAGACACACCAGCGCCAATTGCCACGGCGCCAACTAGCGGTCGCCGCCGCCGTTCTCGCGGGCCAGCTTTTCGAAGTAGGCCTGGATCACGTCGCGATAGTGCGAAGGAAAATCCTTGCCGACTTGCTGCAATGCTTCTTCTCGTTGCTTGGCAGGCAGTTCACCCCAGCCTGTGCCGCGACCGAGCGGCTTTTTGTCCGTCAGGCCAGCGCCTTGCGCGCCGGCGGGTTTGCTATCGCCCATCGGTTGCGTCGGCTGGTTTTGGCCGCCGCTGCCGCCTCCCTGCTGTTGCTGTTTTTTCTTTTCTTCCTCTTCCATCTGCTCGATGAGCTTGTCGAGCGAGGCAATCACGCCGTCTTCTTCTTTGCGAACTCTTTCGCCTGCGCGGCCCAGGCCGAGCCGACGCTTGACGTCGTCCATGCGGCGCGAGATATGATCGAGCGAATCGTCTTCGAGCGCTTTGAGATCTTCGCGCATCAGGCCGGCGACTGTCACGTAGCGCGGCGGACCCTCGGCAACTTCACTCAGCAGACGGTCGATCGTCTTCAGGCCATCGGTCTTGTTGAGCAGGCGGTGGTAGGCCACGCTTTGGTAGAACAACAGCGCCGCCGGATCGACGACGTCGGCCGGTTGCAGGTCTTTCAATTGTTCGAGCGACTCGTCATAGAGCCGCTGCTGCGAGAGCCAGCGACCGTAGAACAGCCGCATGTTGTTCTTGAGCACTGCCGGCGTGGTCTCGGCCGTCAGCCATTCCTGCGGAGCGATCAGCCCCTTGGGGCGTGGCTTGCTGCAAATGCCAATCAACGTGAGCACCTGCGGCTCGCCCAGTGCAAACGTGGCGGCCAGCCGATCGAGCGGCGCGTCCGTGGCGTGAGCGCCGGCGCCGGTTTGCCAGATGGCCTCGGCGGCGAGGCGGGTCGCTTCATCGGCCTGTCGACTTTCGAGCCAGGCGAAGGCTTGCTTTTTCACTTCGTCCATCGAGGGCGCCTTGATCGTCGGCGCCGCTTCGAGCACGTCCGGATCGGCAGCGCGAGCGCCCGCGGCGCCCAGTAGGGCGATCGCCATTAGCGGCGCAGCGAATCGTAATGTCATCGCACGATACAAATATCCGGTCATTTGTTTTTCCCCGTGACGATGTCTCGCGTGACGCGGAAGACGCTTTCTTCCCGCTCAGCAAGGCGATCTAATTCATCGAGCAGCTCTGGCTTGTCAGCCTGGCCGTCGTCGCCTTCGACCAATCGCGACAACCGCTTGGTCCGTTGATTGATCCGCATTTGCAACGAACGGATCATCTTCAACTCGGCCAGCACGTCAATCAGCGGCGGATCCTGCTGTTGCTGCTCTTGTTGTTGCTGCTGTTGCTGCTTCTGCTTTTCCATGTCCTGCTGGGCTTTCTGCAGGGCTTCAATCATCTCTTCGAGCGCGGTGATGATATCTTCCTCGACCCCTTGCGTGAGATCGCCGACGTCAGCCTGGCCAAGCCGCAGCACGACTTGCTCCATATCTTCGCGCATCTGTTCGACCGCTTCCGGGAAGGCGACCGCCGAGCCTTCCTCACGGAGGATGGCCAGGGCGCTATCGGCTTCGAGCACGATGGTCGACTCTTTGCGGCTGAGGCGGCCGGCTTCAATCTCTTCGCGCGAGCTGCGCTCTGCCTGCGGCACGCGGTCGACGCGCTTGGTCCCTTCATAGACTTGCAGTTGCACTTCCAGCATCTTGCGGAAGCGGGCCTCGAGCATGGCGAGCATCCGCTCGAGTTCCTCTTCGCGCAGTTGGCGGAGGATCTCTTCGAGGTCGGCCTTGGCCTTTTCGAGCTCGTTGATCGCTTCTTGTTCTTTGTCGGCGGCGCCTTCGCGCTGCGCTTTTTCTAGCTTCTGGCGGGCCTCTTGCATCTTTTGCTGAGCGGCCTCGATCTTTTTGCGGACAGATTCTTCCTTGCTCTCGGGCTGGTTCTGCGGCTGTTGGTCGTCTCCTTCGCCCGGCTCACCTGGCTGGCCCGGTTGGCCTTCCTTCCCCTGCTGGCCATCCTTGCTCTTGGAGTCGGAGTTTTCGCCTTGTTCGCCCTGCTCTCCTTTGCCTTCTTGCGGCTTGCCGTCTTTATCCTTGGCCTCTTTGTCTTTGGCTTCCTTGTCCTTGGCCGCTTGCTCTTTGGCTTCCTTGTCTTTTGCTTCTTTGTCTTTTCCGTCTTTATCTTTGGGCTCGCCTTCTTTGCCTTCTTTCCCTTCACCGTCCTTCGATTCGCCATCCTTGCCCTGACCGTCCTTGCCTTCGCCATCTTTCGGCTGGCCGTCTTTGCCCTCTTTGCCTTCGCCAGGCTGGGCGTCTTTGCTTTCTTTGCCTTGGCCGTCCTTGTCTTTACCTTCTTTGTCTTCTTTATCGGCGCCTTCTTTCCCTTCGGCGTCTTTGCCATCCTTGTCTTCGCCGTCTTTGCCCTTGGCTTCTTCAGCGCGCTTTTTCATTTCGTCCGCGAGCTTGCGGGCGTCGTCGGCGACTTTGCTTTGCCCCTTGGCGATCGACTGCATGTCGCCGCCATTTTGGGTCTGACCCTGGAGGTTTTTCTCCTGCTTGATCAGCGCATTGACCTGACGCAGCTCATCCGCGACGCGCTTTTTCTCGTCCTTGAGCTGCTTCGAGCGTTCTTCAGTCATCAGCAACTTGAGTAGCTTGTCGAGATCACCGTTGACGTCGGTTTGGTTCGTCACGGCGACCGAGAGCCGATCCTGGCCCAATAGCTCGGCGACTTTGTCGAGTTGCAGGCCGATCAGGTCGTGCTTGCTCTCGGCGACCGCTTTTCGCAGGAGCGCCGCGCGCTTGGGATCGGTCGGGGCGGTGAGTTCGGCCATGCGGATCAAGACTTCTTCGAACCGCTTGTACTTCTCGGCGATTTGCTTTTGCTGCAGTTCCAATTGTGCAGCGGTGACCGGGCCGGTAGCCGGCTTTTCCGTTGCGGGCTTTTCGCCGTCCGGCTTGGCGGCGGCCTCTTTGGCCGCGGCCTTTTCCGGGGCGGCCGCGTCTTGGGCATTGGCGCGCGAAGTCATGGCCAGCACGCCCGCCAGCACCAGCCAGGCAAATAGCCGGGCACAGCTGGGCAGCGTGATCGAGAAGTTGTTAGAGCGCGAGAATCCGGTCTTCATTTGTCATCCTCCTGCAAGGCGCGCAGTTTTTCTTTCTGGCGCTTGCGAGTCTCTTCCTGCAACTTCTTTTCCGAGTCCATGATCCCACGCAACAGCTCGATCGCCTCGTTGAAGCTTTCCAGTTCCATCATCTTATCGCGCACCGTCTCCATTGCGACCAGAATCGCGTCGGACTGGGCCAACGCCTCTTTGCGGGCAGGCGCTGCTAGCGCCGGATCGGCCAATTGATCCTGGAGCGCTTTCAGTCGGCGTTCCAGCTCTGGGAACATTTCCGATCCGATCAGTTTCAGCGGATCGGCGATTTGATCTTTCAAGCGAATTTTTAATTCTTCTGTGTCGACGCGGTTGTTGATCAGCTCATCGCGAATGCCATCGAAGGCCTCGGCGACCCCCAGCGTTTCGGCCGCGTTCTTCTCGCCGTTCTGACGAGCACGTTCGACAATCAGCCGGTTGGTGGCCACGGCGTCGTCTTTGCCATCTTTGGCGTCGGCGTCTGCCTGCTTTTCACCGTCTTTCTGCGCATCGCCGGCGGCCTGCTCGCTCTTAGCCGCTTCGTCTGGTTGCTTTCCGTCGGCCGGTTCTTCGTCGGCCGGTTTGGCCGGGGCGACGATCAGGCGGGATAGCGCTTCGCGCGTGTCCGTCACTTCGACGATCACCTGCTCAAACCGCTGACGCAGATTCAACTCGCGAGATTCGAGCATCGCCCGCAGGGCTTCGGGCGTGACGACGTCGAGCTGGAATCGCTCACCAATCGACGTGTGCGGATCTTCGCCTTCGTAGAGGTGATACAGGTCGGTCGCCTGCGCGCTGAAGGCAAACTTCTGGCCAGGTTTGAGCGCCGGATCGAGATCGCGAACTTCAAAGCCTTCGTCGACTGCGATCTCGGTCTTGCCGGCCGGCGGGGCCGCAAACGGCTTCAACTGCGGATCGCCGCCATCGACCTCGTAATAGAACGACGCCTTATCGACACCGTAGTCATCAGCGATTGTGCCAATCAGCGGTAGCCGGGCCTGCGGCGTGATGGCCGAGCCGATCCCGTTGAGCTTGATCGCCAACTGCGGCGGCTCGTCCGGCGTGGCCGAGAGCGAAACCACAAACGGCTTGCGATTGTGAATACCGTCGGTGTCGTGCAGCGTGAACGACAACGTCTTGTCGTTGTCGAAGTTCTGCAGCGTGAACTGAAACGTGCGCAGATCATCTTCCCTGCCGGTGAACGTGACGTTCTCGGTCGTGAAGCTCGTCTGGTCGAGCGGGTAGTCAATCTGGGCGCGGACCAGGTCTTTGTTGGCCTTGGCCTTGATCGTCACCCGGCTGCCGAGCGGAACCTGCATGGTGCCGGTCACCGGAAACTCGCGCGGCGATCGCTGCATGTAGGCCGGATACTCGACTTGCAGCACCGCCTCGCTGATCGTGGGGCTATCGACGACGCGCAACCGCAGACCACGCTTGCGATCGTCGCCGCCGAGAACGTCGAACGTGACGCTCGATAGCACGCTGTTGAACGTGTAGCGATAATCTTGAAATGGATCCTGGCCCGGCACGGCTTGCCCTTCGCGGGTCATCGTCTCACGGCCGCGGTTCCCTTCGTCACTGCGAAAACGGATCTGCACCACGTCCGGGACGATCGGCATTTCGGTGTCGGCCTGGACCAGCAGATTGAAATCGTCCCCTTTGGCGATGACCTTTTCGCCCTCTTCGAAGCCCGGCACGACGAGCCGCGTTTGCCGCGGCCAGGGCGTTTCGCTGCCGGCCAGCCGGTCGATGCCCAACCGGAAGTACTGTGGCGAGGCGATCGCAAAGCCGGCGATCGATAGCACCAGCACGCCCGCGGCAACGGCGGCGCGGACCAGCGGCTGGCGATTGAAAACTTCGGCGACCTTGACCTGGCGAGCGCGCAGCGACGCTTCATCGCAGGTGTGAGCCAGCATCTCGCGCCCCAGCGGGCCGAGATCCTGCTTTGAGCGAGTCAAGTTGACGCTGGTTAATAGCCCGTCGTTCAGCTCGCGATATCGGCGTTCGAGCAATAACGCCAGATTCGCCTCGGTGAACGGGACGTTGATTCTGCGCAATACGAACCGATAGAAGACGACCGCGGTGGCAATCGCGCCGGCGGCGATCAAGACTCGCCTGACGACGACTGGTGGCTCGAATAGCCAGTCAATGCCCAACGTGATCCAAAACGCCGCAATCGCCGTGGCGATCGTCGCGGCCACCCCTTCGATCCAGACGTACCGCCGAATACCAGCGCGCAGATCGGCCAGCAGCGAGTTGACGTTGGACGCCAATCGCGGTTCGGGCACGCTCGGGGTTTCTTCAACAACAGCCATTCGTTATTCTCATCCCGATTCGGGTCTGCTCTTCAGTCGTTGATCAAGTTGCGAGCAATCCATTCCACGCGATCTCAGAATCTTGCTACGCCAAACGAACCAGGCGTCTGACGAGCCACTCGACACATAACAGCCCGCAGACCGAGGCCAGCATCCACCAGTTGTCCCACAGCCGGTCTGGCTGATCGAGCTTGATGGTGGTGCGGCTTTGATCTTTCAACAGCGCGACAAGCGGGCTCTCCTGCGAACCATCGCCAATCGCGGCTTCGAGGCCGATGTAGTTTTTTCCGCCCGTCTTGTCCGCCAATTCCTTTAGCAACGCGTCATTACGTTGTGGGTTCTCGCGTTCCAGGTCCGGCACTTTGACCTGAATGCGGCGCGTCAGTCGTTCGTCGGCGGTGTCCGGGACTGGCAACTCCAACCGATAGGCGCCTTCAACTCGGACGGTGAATTGCCCGGCAAAGTTCCCCGGCCGGCTCGGATCAGCCAGTAGATTGACGATTTGCTGCGTGGTATCCGGGGCGAACACCTGTAAGCTGACCTGCGGCGCCACCAACGGATCGAGCTGCGCATTGCTGAGCTGGGCCCGCACGGCCACGGTGTTGCCGAGCACGTAGCGGTCGCGCTCCACGAGCAACACGCCCCGGTTCGACCCGCGCAGCAAACGCCCTTGCGAGACGTAGCGGATCAGCTTGGTGTAGAACCGCTCGAAGTAGGCTTCGTCGACGCTGCGGAGCCGCCACATTTCGCCGCTGCCCATGTAGAACACGCGGCCCGCGCCGAAAAACTGCGCAGCCATGTAGACCGGCTGCTTGTCACGGTCGCGAGCTTGCGGATCCGAGAAGCGAGCGTAAACCGTGGCGCCTGGCTTCGAGTCTTCGACGGCGTAGTACCCATAGACGCCGTGGAAGTCATTCCAGGCCTCGGCGCTGGCTGGCGGCGAATCTTCGATCGCCAGGAATTCGGCGTCTTTGCCATCTTGTGTGAACTCGATCGGCCAGGCCTCCTTCGCGCCATAGCGGCCATCATTGATGCTCGCCAATCGCTTGGGGAAGACGACCGGGTAAAGGTCGCGAATCTTGGTCATCGACGCGGCCTGCATTTCGTCGGTGTAAATTGGCCCGGCGATCACGATCAGACCGCCAGCCTGCTCGCTGACCCAACGATCGAGCGCGTCGATCTGTGTGGCCGCCAGTTCGGTCCAGTTGGGATCGAAAGCGACGATGCAGTCGTACTCGAACAGGGCTTCGCGCGTGGTGGGGAACTCGTCGAGGATTTCGTTGGCGTCTTGCGAGACCCCTTCGCTGCCGGTCTGCAATAAGACGTCGACCACGACCTCTTTATCACGCCGCAATTGGTTGCGCAGGAATTGATACTCACGCGTCGGACCGCCGGCGAAGAGCAATACCTTTGTCTTGCGGTCGACGATTTCGATATCGACTTCCTGCTGGTCGTCGCCGGCGTAGGCGTCTCGCGGGGGCGGGATGACTCGCAAACGCAGGGTCTTGCGACCGATGGCATCCGGGATCAGCTCGAACTTGACCGGCGTCACTTCGCCGTCCGGGCCAAGCGTTACCTGCTCTGTGGCTTCGACCTTGCCGGCCTTTTCATCCACGCGGCCGCCGCTGGTGGCTTCGCTTGAGAGCAACTCGACCGTGACGGTCTGCCCGGCCAGCCCTTGGGCTTGCAGGTACCCAGTGGCGTTGTATTTATCGCCAGGATACGCGCGGGCCGGCGCGACGAAGTCACTGATTCGCACGTTTACGTTCTGCCGATCGGAGCCGATGCCAATCGTATAGATTGGCACGCCAATATCCTTGGCCAGCGGCAACACCGACAAAGGCTCCGGCCCGGCGTTTTGTTGGCCGTCGGAAACGAGCACTAGCGCTGAAACGGGCTGTGTTCGCTCTTCGAGCAGCAGCTGCCTTAGCGATTGGCCCAAGCGCGTCTCGGCCCCGCGGGCGGCCAGTGCTTCGGCCCATTTGAACTCGGTCTTGGGCTTGGCGGCCGATGTGCTCGGCTTGGCCAGCTCTTCCGGCGAAAACTTGCTGATCGTGTCGACCCGGCCAGTGTCTTGATCAAACCGGGCCAGCACCACATCGTGCTTTTTGCGTAGATCGTCCAGGAAGCGCGACTCGGACAGTGCCGAGATTACTTGCTGCGCGCGGCTCGGATCGGCCGGGATGGGCGTGGCGCCGTTATTGTCGTGCAGGCCCATGCTCAGACTGGTGTCCAAGAGCAACAGCACGCGCGAATTGGTAACTTGCTCTGATTCGTTGCGCCACTGCGGCTGCAGATAAATCAGCAGCACGCCCAAAATGGCGGCGATCCGCAGCGTGGTCAGTAGCGTCGCTACCGGCCAACGCAGCTCGACGGAATCCTTGCGGTACATGTAGATCGCAAACGCGATCAGCGCCGCCGCGATGCCTAAGGGGGGCAACCAATCGGCGGCCGTTTCGACGCGTCCCCACTCAAACGTAGTGCGGACCGGGCTGGCGGCGAGTAGGTAGGCGAGAGTATCCATCAGCGCGCCACCTCCTTCGCCTTCGGGTGGTAGCTGGCAGAGTAGGCCAGTAGTTGTTCGCCCACCAGGATGGCGATTAACGCGTACAGGATCCAATCGCTGAGGTTCGCGCCGGCGAGCTCGCGCGGCGTGACTTGAAAATCATCGGCCTGTCGGAAGTTAAAGCGGACCTTTTGCAGCCGATCCGTCAGGTGATCTCGACTGGTTACCGCCAGGTCCCCTTCGTCCGGCTCAACGTTGAAGGCGTAGTGCCGGGATTCGCTGTTGTTATCGACGGTCGCCAGTTGCAACTCGTACAGTCCACTGGCGCCGGTCTCGTTGAGCGTGACGTTCAGCCCAGCCGGAGAGACGGTGGCGTCGTGCGTGACGCTCCCTCCTTCGCCAACGCCGGGCGAAAGTAAGCGGACCTTGGGCTGATATTGCGCGGCGTCCAGTTCGAGCTTGATGGGCGTGCCGACCACGCGCGATTCGTCCGGGCGATTCGTGCCGCCGAGGTACGACTGCAATTCGAGCAGCGCGACGATGAAGCTGGGGTTGCGGCTCCAGTTGTTCCATTCCGGTGAGGCCGTGGAGAGCATCGCCACGACGCGCCCTTTGCCGAATTCACGCTCAACGACCAGCGGGTCGCCATTGCGCAGCTTGGCCAACACGTGCGAACCTGGATCCGGCTTGGTGGTCCAGGCTTTGGGCACGGAGTAATACTTTTCGACGGTCACGCCGGCCAGATAACTGTTGCGCTCGCCAGCGAAGATCTGAAAAACGCCTTGATCGCTGGTTTCAATGTCGGAGCCCTTCTCCAGGCGGTCGACCAGCAACTGCGTCTCACGCAACAGCGGCGCGGGGAACAGCCCTTCGCCGTTGCGATAAAGCTTGTCGTTGAAAAACTTCGCCTGCGTCTTGGGACCGATGAAGAACACGACTGAGCCGCCGTTCTTGGTGTAGTTCTCCAGCGCCGTAACGGCGGTTGAATCCAAGCGATCGATATCGGCCAGATAGATCGTGCGGTATTTTTCGAGCGAGTGATTGTTCAGATACTCAGGCCGCTCAATCTGCGGCTGCAAACCGGTGCGGACCTGGCCCCCCGGTTGAAAGACTGCGTCCAGGAAACGGGCACTCTTCGAATCGTCGTCGCCATCGATCAACAGCACTGGCACCGAAAGCGGTAGATCGACCAGCGCGAAACGCTCGTTATCTGTCTGCACCGCGTCCCCCGGCGGCAGCTTGGCCGTTACCTGGTGCGAGCCGGCCGTGGGGAAGAAAACTTCAAAGCGGCGTGTCTCGCTCTTGCCCGGCGCGATCTGGTCGATGGTGATCGATGGGCGTTCGCGGCCATCTTCCGCCAGCAGCACGTCGACATTTTCGACAGGCGTCGACCCGAAATTCTTAACCGTCACGCTCATCGGCACCGGCACGTTGGCCGCGCGGGTTCCGCCCAGCGGCGCCAGCGCCGTGATCGAGACATTCATCCGCGCCGTGTCGACGCAGTTGACCAGATGCACGTCGGCTACTTTATCGTTGAGCTTTTCGAGCTGCTCGGCCACGGCGACTGGATCTTCCCAGTCGCGGGCCCTGAAATCCGACACGACGTAGAGGACCGTGTCTTCGCCGGCCATTTCCGGGATCAGCTTGGTGGCGGCCGCCAGCGCCGGCTCCAAACCGACGGAAGATTGTGAAGGCTGCAATACTTTCAGTCGATCGGCCAGGCTGGTCTCGAACTTGGAATCGACCTTCTCGCGATTCAAATCGTACTGTGCGCCCGTAGCGTCCGGCTGGGCCTGGCTGAAACGCAGAAGCGTGAAGGTTTGCGGCGTGGGTTGGCGAGAGCTCTGCGCGCCCAATCGCTCGATCATGCCCTTCGCCTGTTCGAACGCCGTCGTATCGCCCCAACGGTCCGACATCGAGTAGCTATCGTCCAGCAGAATAACGTGGTTCGTCTTCACGTCGCCAAACAATCGAGCCCATTGGTTTTGCAACAGCGGCTGAGCGAGGATTAGCACGACCGCCGCCACGGCTGCCAGCCGGAGCAACAACAAGATCAGCTCTTTGAGCTTGATCCAGGTGTTGTTCTTTTTCTTGCTCGTGAGCAAGAACTCCATGGCTGCCCAATGGACGCGGCGCTGCCGCATCAGATTGATCAGGTGGATCAAAATCGGCAGCGCCAGGAGCCCTAGCCCCCACAGCAAGCCGGTATTTACAAAGGAACTCATAGACGCAGCCAATTCTTCAGTCGTTATCCGGAAGTTTGCAGCAAGAGGACTTGCACGCAGGCGTCCGCCCGTCGCGCAGCCGCTCGCAGCGGTTAGTTCCGGTGATGCATTCCCAGTCGGTTACTCAAGTAGGTCGCCAGCGCCACATCCAGCGGCATGCTGGTCCGCAGCAAGGCGTAATCGCAAACATTCTTGGCGCAGCCACGGCGGACCTCGTCGAGGTATTTGTGCAGCGCTTCAAGGTATCCTTCGCGCAGCGCGCGAGGGTTGCAGTTCAGCTTGTCGTCGGTCTCCAGCCCTTCGAAGCGAGTGGATCCGGAAAACTCGAAATCGAGCTCATCGTCGTCCATCACGTGGAAGACCATCACGTCGTGGCCGCGCTGTTTGAGCAGCCGCAGCCCGCGGAACAGGCCGTCACGCTCGCAAAGGAGGTCCGAAATCAGCACAATCATGCCGCGGCGCGGGTATTCTTCGGCCACGTTGCGCAACACGCGAAACATGTCGGTCTTTTCGTTCGGCCGGCTGACGTCGAGCGCCTGGATGATGGCGTGCAGATGATTGCGCTTGGTGCGCGGTGGCACGATCACACGCGTGGCGTCATCGAACGAGACGCAGCCGACCGAGTCCTGCTGCCGGAGCAGCAAGTACGCCAGGCTGGCCGCGATCGTCGAGCTGTACTCGTACTTGTTCAGCGGGCCGGAGCCGTACCGCATGCTGGACGAGACGTCGACCACGAGCGTGCAGCGGAGGTTGGTCTCTTCCTCGTATTGCTTGACGTAGTAACGGTCCTGCTTGGCCCAGACTTTCCAATCGATATGGCGCAGGTCATCACCGCGCGCATATTCGCGATGCTGCAAGAACTCGATCGACTGGCCGAAGTACGGACTGCGATGCTCGCCCGAGAGGAACCCCTCGACGATGTGCCGCGCCCGCAAATCCATGCGCCCGATGCGCTGGATGGCCTC
>Ga0070665_100001674_pt1 | contig 25551 bp, 30 predicted proteins | sample KBSS13metaG_FD_65862 | JGI IMG/M metagenome (GOLD analysis project Ga0070665, IMG submission 65862) | Switchgrass rhizosphere microbial communities from Kellogg Biological Station, Michigan, USA - KBS S1-3 metaG | ecosystem: Host-associated > Plants > Roots > Rhizosphere > Soil ... | reverse complement strand
CTGGTTCGAAAACTACAATGAGGTTCATCCTCACAAGGCTCTGCGCTTGAAGTCGCCCCGCGAGTTCATCCGCAGTCATCTGCAACCCGCAGCATGTCCGGCCGAATAGGGGCAACTCCACTTTAGCGCTCGCAGCGCCTCACTGCGTGCCAGAGGATACGAAGATAGACGGATAGACGAACCCGACACACAACACTCGCATCAAACATCCACTGTGGGATCTCCAGCAGCCGTCTGTCTGAACTCGGCTCCAGGCTGCACTGGAACACGCGGAGTCCGCTGCGCGCTGAAGTTCTGCGAATCCAAACAGGATGACCATGCCAAGGATGCCATTGATATCGCAGCTCGCGCGAATCGATACTATGGGTGTCATGTCGTCGAGTTGTATAACACCCGGAGGACTCACCAGGCACTGGACTATCAGACCCCTGACGATGTTTACTATGGTCGTGCGCAATACAGGCTCGCGGCCTGAGCAACGTCAACCGATAGCCCCCAAGAGCTTCTGCCGCTGCACGTCAACCTGCCCTGCGTGGGAACGATTGACGAAGAGACGGAGCAATAGATGATCAACAAGACCGGCAGATCCACTTAACTCATCAAGAAATCTTGTCCGAAGAACCGAAGCCACCCGCGAGGTCACAGTCAATCACGCTCACCCCATCCCATTACTGGCACTCAACTAAAGAATTGCTCAATTATGTCAGAAGCCAACTCCGCACCACGATTACTCCTGAGCGTATCCCGCATGCGCCTGACTCGTCCACGTATGGCTTGGTCCATTGATGCTGTGTCAACAGCGCTTTTAAGCGCAAGGGGGGTCATCCCTCGTTCTGAAACGTGCACCCCTAATCCCAGCTCACTAATACGGAATGCCACCTCAGAGTTAAATGGAATTGGTGGGACAGCCACTACCGGAACACCGTGATACAGGCACTCCAAAGTCGTCCCCATGCCGGCTTGACATACGGCAACATCGGCCAACGGGAGAATATCACGATTCGACACTTCGCGATGGAACTCGAAATTATTCGGTAACACTACAGAAGATACCTCTGTATTGTTCACGCCTCCTAAAAAAACAACTTGATATCGCGAATTCCCGAAAGCCTCAACGCATAGCCTCATAAATCTATCATCCTCGCTTGTTGATGCTTCAGAGATCAACAATAGTGGCTTGCCATCATTGGTCCTATTCTTCCGGAGCGCCTTATTTTGCCTACTGTTGAATGTGACGCCGACGAACTTGAATCGATCATCATATGAATCAACATCGTGCTGAAATTCTCTCGGTATGAGAAATATATTGATTGGCTCAGCGTGCCATATCTGCCCGCTCCCTTCGACCCCCATTGCCGACATGAAATTGTCAATAATTGGAGCAAAATCGAGTATGGGCTGAGGGGTTACGTAAGCACCGTCCAAACGCGCCATTGAGTTGTGATGAGCAAAATGAGTTCCTATCTGTATAGCTGGACACCGTAGAAGTTTAGCGAAAATCGGACCCGCGAAGCTAAACCAGTCATACAAAATTCCGTCCGGAGGATTCGTTTCGTAGAATTCTTCTAATTCCCGTACAATAGAAAGCGTATTTATAATGGACGATGGGCACCCTATGCATCCGAGTCGTTGCCAATAACTGGAGTCGTCACCTGTTTCATACTGAAGCAGATACCTTGGAAGTCTAATCTCAGGCATCTGAATTTTGATTGCTTCTATGCCTGCTGCATTGATTTTGACGGCGAAAAGTTTGTTTGCTGGAAAAGTCACACGATGCCCACGCCTTTTCAATTCGGAGCAGACGTCGAGGAAGGTATATACGTGCCCAGCTGCCATATGAGTGAATATTGCAATGTGCTTGGGTTTCATTCGATTCCATCGCTCCATATTAAAAATACTACGATCGTTCCCTGACCGGCCAGCTCCTAGCGTCATGACTTAGCCCATAGAGTCGGCTTCTCGAATCGAGACAGTTTCGCGATAGCGATAGGTTGAGATCTGAGAGTGATGCTGCCACCGCGAATGGCAGTGAGTCGAAGTACACCGTATGCGGTGTGCAGCGGTCAAGGGAGGTAGGGTGGGACGTGTTGAACACGCGAGTACCGAACAATTTCGACCCCGCGCCAGTGACGCTCGTAAGCACTCTGGCGTGCCCGTCATTGGGAATGACGGGTGGCCACGTCCCCGAAGGACCCGGTGGTGATTGGATCTCGGCTACATAGTTCGACGAAATCGTGCCCAAAAGCGTTGTGTCAGACATGGATGAGGCCGTTGCTCCGCGGACGGCGTGCCAATGGATGGTGTCTCGTTCGTCGGCTGTTGGGTACGACATTGCGATGCCATTGCGGACGCGATGCGTGGGTCGGCGGCGGCAACGAACTCTTGGAAGATCATCGAGGTTGGCCGTGGCATCCACAACGACGGTCATGAAGTATTCCGCAAGCAGCCGAGCACGGCTGGGCATCTGCGCGATCCCGCCGTCTGCATTCAAGTAGTCGCTCATCTGCGGCGCCGTGCCTCGCAGCCAAAGACGCCAGCCGCGTTCTCCAACAACGGCGTTTCCACGGCTGTCACCTGAGTGGCGTAGACCCCTCAGTGTCACGGTGGTTGCTGCCTCAATTGCTCTGCAATAATGAGGGCGTTGAGGAAGGACGATGGCTCGATGCTGCAGTGAATTCAAAGCACGGGCAGTGGCTCGCCTGCTGCCACCGGAGAGCGCTCCGACCCCGCGGATATCAGAGATAGGCGTATCGGTGGCCACGCTCAAGCGATGAATGTCGGATTCGCTAACCAGGCCCGCGGAGCGGGCTTGGACAGCGGCGGCGCGCCTCAAGGCAGTGAATCACGACGGCGGCGATGGACCAGGCGCAACGCAGCGTAGTGCCGAGAACGGGGTCTTTTCCCGGCTGATCACAAACTCGCTGCCGTCATCCACATCGAGCGCTCGCAGCGCAAAGGGTAATCCCTGACGCACGCGGTCGAGTGTCTCTACGACAAGGCCGCTCTCTCGAACCACCAGAGGCGCAGCCTCTGCTTTCCGAGCGCGCGACGCGTATCCGGTCGCGACCGCAGCGATCATGGAGACTATGGAAGCGCTGAGGTTGCCGGCAACGGAGACCGTGTCTATATGAAACGCGGGGCATATATGTTTAGGTGCACAATGCGCCCGGACAATGAGAGCTGGGTGGTTGAAAATCTGGCGATTGTGCCCGAATTCCGCAGGCGCGGACACACTTCAAAACTCTTAATCCAAGCAATAGAACAAGGCCGCGCTCAAGGGATGAGGCAGGCGCAAATCTGCCTATTTATCGGTAACGAAGGTGCCGAACGCGCGTATGAGAGGGTCGGCTTTCGACCGGAGGAGGAACGACGTGATGTAACGTTTGAATCTATTGCGGGCGCACCTGGCCTCCGAAGGTATGTCAGGGATCTCTAACTCGTGACCTATAGCCGTCTAGGTAGGAGAGAGGTGGCCTCGGAATTTCGGACACAGGTGTAAGTGGATTACTGCCGGTGCAATATAGCAACCGGAGGACAGAGATCCATGAGGAGACCGAGACGTAATCACTCGCCGGCGTTCAAAGCGCGAGTGGCCCTGGAGGCGATCCGGGGTGAGAAGACGCTAGCGGAAATTGCTGCTCACCATGAGGTTCATGTGACCCAGGTGACGGCGTGGAAGACGGAGCTGCTGGAGAACGCCGCGGGGATTTTCGGCGGAGAGGTGCAGGCTACGGACGATAAGGAGCACATCCGGGATCTTCAGGCGAAGATCGGAGAGCTCACGATGGAGACAGTTTTTTAGAAGGTGCGCTCGGGAAATTCCCCGGCCCGAGCGGAAAGCGATGATTGAGCGGGACAGCCCGATACCTGTCAAGCGCCAAGCGCAGCTGTTGGATCTGAGCCCGTCGAGCGTTTACTACGTCGCACGGAGTTTGCCGGAGCGAGATCTGAAGCTGATGCGGATTTTGGACGAGTTACATTTGAAGTGGCCGTTCTACGGATCTCGTAAGCTGACCCGAGAACTGCAGAACCAAGGGCACGAAGTCGGTCGCCGGCATGTCACGACGCTGATGCGGCGGATGGGCATCGAGGCGATCTACCGCAAACCGCGTACGAGCATCCCAGCGCCCTTATCTGCGACATACCCATACTTGCTGACGGGTCTGAAGAACGGGCGGCCCAATCACGTGTGGGCGGCCGATCTGACGTACCTGCCGATGGCGCATGGCTTCCAGTATCTGGTGGCCATCATCGATGTGGGAAGTCGCAAGACGCTGTCCTGGAGGGTATCAAACACGATGACGCCGGACTTCTGCGTGGAGGCGCTGAAGGAGGCATTGGACAAATACGGGAAGCCGGAGATTTTCAACACGGATCACGATATAAGTTTGGAGTCAATAGCTGCATGACGCGTGCATTGCCCTTAGGCCGGTAGTGTCAGCCATCGGCCCTGTCGAACTCAGGCTGCCAATCAGCTCCATCACCCCAGCGGTCTTCCACAAAGTTGGTATCCCGCTAACCATTTTGCAAACACAGGGTCTGAAGGCACACAGGCCGAGCCCTCATCGATCTCAAACAGCGTAGGGTCCCAGTGGAAGGTCCGATCATGATCTACGAGGTCCTGCTGGCCTCAAGGGCTGCGTTCAGAGAGATCAATCCACTGGGTAAACCAACTTCAAAGCGGCCGCGATACGGCCGATCAAACTTCACGAGAGAATATGCGACACGCGCCAGCTTGGCGGTGACAGCAGTGCGTGCCTTGCGTCGCCGATCTCGATTCTCAGGATCCGCTGCGATTTATCGTGTGTACTTGTCCCGGAAGGCATTCTCGCGCATCCGGATGGCGCTGATCGACGCTTGCCAGAGCGCGCAGCGAAGCCGCGCGTTACCGCGCTTGGATAGCCGCTCGTGCCCGCGCGACACCCCGGATTGCACCTTGGCGAGGTCCAGTCCGCAGTACTTGAGAAATTGTTTGTGGTGCGAGAACCGTCGCAGATCACCGCCCTCTGCCAAAATGACCAAAGCGATGATCGGTCCGATGCCAGGGATTTCGCATAGGCGCTGGTAGTCGTGACGGTCTTTGAGCAGTGCGTGGGCTCGTGCTTCCAGCGCGGTGCGCTGTTGGTTGAGTGCATCATATCGGGATAGTTGCAGCCGGAATGTCTCGACGGCGATCGAGTCCGCAGTCAACGGCGGAGCAATGCTTCTTTGAGCAAGCTCATGGATCTCCTCGAGCTGGCGGCGCTTGTCAACTTTGCGTCCGACGACTTCCCAGGCCGCGGCAACGAACTCTTCGCGCCCCAGGGCGCTCACGGCTGCTGCGGTAGGAAACTGCATGAGGAAACGGACGAACCAGTCGTTGCGACTCGAGTACCAGAAGCGCTCGATCTCGGGGAAGTGCAGCGGCAGGTAGTGCGTGATGATCCCATGGCGCAACCGGGTGCGTGCGCGGGATATCAATTCGTAGGTCTTGGAAATCTCCTCCAGGTCGTGTGTACCCTTAACAAGAGGGTCATGGTATTGCTGTGTCACTCCCTGCTTGAGTAGCTCGAGAATCACCTGGGCGTCCTTGGGATCGATCTTGTCCCAACTGTTGAACATCGCGTCGCGATAGCGAGCCCCTGCAACCGAGGATACCTGGCAGACGTGGAAACCCTCGTGCAGGAGTCGGTATGCCAGCGTCCGATGATAGACGCCGGTCGGTTCGAAGGCGATCCGGCAACTCGATCCAGTGCTGTGCAATAGCCTGACCAGGCGGTCGTAGTCCTCCCGCTGATGCTTGAACTGAAATCGCTGCCGTTTGCCGTCAGGGTATTCGATGAGCGCGGCGTTCCACTGCTTAGCAATGTCTATCGCCACCAGTACGCATGTGGGCGTACGATCCGCTTGGTTAGCCATCGTCGGTGCCCTCCTGAGTGTCCCAATCAACCTCAGGATGCCTCGCGCTGACGGTGGCTGGCCAGAACTCCCGGAGCTTCTGCCGTCCCCCTGCGGGGGCCGTCAGACTCACCTGCGGCTTTGCCGATTAGAAAGGATCTCAAGACCAGGAGCGGAACCACGATACCCTCCACATTCCTCAACTCACGGTGGCGAACCAGAGCTCCGAATGTAAAAGGGCTCGCAGTTTACCAGGTGGGAGTGGATCGACACGCTCGAGGCATCCGGCATTCAGATCAGCATGGGCGGAAAAGGACGTTGGATCTACAACGTTTTTATCGAGCGCCTGTGGCGATTCTGTGCCCAGGGCCGTTATGTGACCGACTGTGCTGGCCGCAGTACAGGGGCCAGACCTGCTGGGGAAAAGAAGCCACATAATGACGGTGGGAGGGCGGGCAAAGGAAGATGTCGCCATGGGTCGAAGGACGATTTTGATAATGTCAGGCCCGCCCGCTTGCGTATTGTTGAGTCCGTTGAGCGGGCGGGCCGAAAGGCTATAGGGAACTCAGCCAGTCGAGCAATGATGCATTACCACGCCACGTGGCTGGACCGGTATGCCGGCCACCTGCGATCGGCATCTCGCACAAGCGGATTACCTCGGCCTTCATGCGAGTTGTAATCTCGGCATACCGATTTGTAGTTGCAAGGTTTGTATGACCGAGCCAGCCGCGAACGACATTAACGTCGACACCGGCATCCAGTAGGTGTACGGCGGCGGTTCGGCGGAAGACATGCGGCGAGACGTAACATGGGCGCGCCGTTGAGGTACGGACGGTGAGATTGGCCGCAAGTCGACGCACGCGCTTGTAGAGACCAAAACGAGTGAGTGCTCTTCCGGTTACGGAACGAAATACGTGCCCGTGCGAGTCGCCGTTGCCGTGAGTCTCGACAAGGCGGCGCAGTATTGCTGCGGTCTCGTTCCACAGCGGACACTGACGCCACTTCCCGCCTTTCCCGTACAAGCGCACGTGCGCGGGACGGTCGAGCGCGAGCTGGTCGACTCGAAGGTCGGCAGCCTCCTGCACTCGAGCACCGGTGTTGTAGAGGAATAGCAGCAATGCTCGGTCGCGGAGCGTGAGGCGGCCCTCGTTGGGCAGTCCAGCGAAGAGGGCCTGGACTTCGTCACGTGTGAGCGAGCGCATGATCGGCTGCGGGCAGCGCTTGACTGGGATCGCCGCGATTTGTTGGCAATCGTGTAGTCGATCAGGATTACGCCTGGCGACGAACTCAAAGAACGTGTGCAATGCTGCCAATCGCTGGTTGCGCGTAGTAATCCGATTGTGCCGCTGCTGCTCGAGATGGCGGAGAAATGCCAGCACTCGCTTGAAGCTGAGATCTTCGGGCGTGAGCTGACTGACATTACGACGGGTCTCATAGGCGACGAATTGAAGGAACAAGCGCAGTGTGTCACGGTAGCTGCGTATGGAACCTTGCCGCAAGCCCTTTTGCTCGACGAGATGGTTCACGAAGAACTCGTGCACCAGGGTTCCGAGAGTGGACGTGCTCATGATTGTTGCCTCCCCTGGCGAAGCGGAGCCGAATACGTCTCGAAGCGCTCGTTGGCCGCCTCGAGTAACTCGCTGGTAATGGTGAGGTAAACGGCTGTGCTCTGTGGATTGACGTGACCGAGAAATGTCGACAGGTAGTTCAGGCGGACAGCCGGATCGAGTCCTTCGCGATACCAGCGCAGGAGTGTCCGCACCGCGAATGAATGTCGAAGCGAGTGCACGCAGGGCCGTGAGGTTCCGGGTGGAATGGTCAACGAGAGTTTTGGGAGCAAGTGATCCCGAAAGGCTCGTCTGATCGTGTTGGGATGAACCGGTTGTCGTCCTTGCCAGGAGAACAACGGCGCATCAGGCCCTGCTGGCCCTAAACGCTGCTCTCGCAGGGCCAGGTATGTGCGGAGTTGAGTTGCGAGCTGCGGCCCAAAAGGCAAGACCCTGGTCTTTCCAAATTTGCTGTTCCGGATCAGCAGTGTCTCCCGCTCGAGATCGACATCTGCACATGTGAGCCGTGAGACCTCCCCGATGCGCAATCCGAGCGCGGCCAACAGTGCAAAGATCGTACCTTGGGTCGGACCTCGGTGGGCGCATCGTGACTGGTCCGGCAAACCTTCGGCGAGTCTGATCAGCGAACGCAAGGTCTCCGGATCAAAGAGGTAGGGCAATCGACGACTCGTCTCCCGTCGCCGGGGCGTTCGTACCGGTGAGATATCGATCTCTTCCTGATCGACCATCCACTCAAAAAGGCGACGCACGCATCCCAGGAGCTGGTTGAAGCTCCGTGGTTCAAGGCTCGGGCGCGACGCGAGAAACCGGTCCACACACTCGCTCGTGATCTGATCAGCGCGGCGCAGGCGCTGCTTGGCGAGAAACCGCTCGAACATGCGCAACGAGCGCTCTTCGGTGTTGAAGCGGCACCCCAAGGCGCGCTTGGTGTTGAGATAGCGACCGATCGCGTCGGCGATCTCTGTGCGGGACCTGCCCCGAACATGGGCACCGATGTTGACGCTCATAGGATGTCCTCCGCTTCACCAATGACGAGTGCCCGAAGCTTGTGTATCGCGACCTTCGCGTAGTTCTGGGTCGCCACATCTGTGCGGTGGCCGATGTAGTCGTCGATGACTTTGAAAGGAACATCGGCGTCGACGAGATGTTGAACACAGCTGTGGCGCAACGTGTGCGAGCCGACGCGTGGGATGCGTACACCTGCTCTGCGGAGGTGCCATGCCGCACGTTGCGAGACGTCCCAGTACATCAAAGGTCGGAAAGGCGCTCTGACCGTGAGGAACACGTGTCGATCGCTACACTCTGGTCGCGCCTCGCGGAGATAGGTGATGATCGCATCGCCCACCGTCCCAGCGAGCGGGTAAACAGTCGTATTACCCGCTTTGCGTTCTAAGATGCGCATCTGCGCGGCACGCCAATCCAGGTCATCGAGCTTGAGCGAGGCGACCTCGTTCGCACGCAGGCCGTAGGTGGTGAGTAGGAGCAAGATCGCGTAATCCCTCTTGCCTACAGCGGAACGCCGGTCAATGCCCATCACGGCCCGTTCAACATCGGTCCACGGGATTGCTCGTGGGACGGCAGCACTCTGATATACGCGACCGCGCGGTACTGATCGACTCAGGTCCTTTGGGAGAATCCGCTCGCGATGCAGATAACGAAGAAATACACGTAAGTTGCCGGCGCAACGAACAACTTGGTGACCACAAATATGACGCGCGTGGGCCGTCAAGAATCCCGATATGAGTCGCGGAGTCAGTTGCGAGAGCTTCTCGACCCTGGTCCTTGCAAGGTAGTTTTGAAGGGCACGCAAGTGACCGGCATAGCCTCCAATACTCGGCCACCGCAGTCCGCGCTCGTCTCGAAGGTAATCTGGAAAGTGCGGCGCGATGATGGAGAATGGCCAGGGACTGCACCGAGCCGTTCCTGCGTAACCCGCTATCACCAGTCGCAGCAGTTGCTCCACTGGAACACGGAACTGCGATCTGCGTGTCTGGAGCTCGTGCCGGTCTCGGGACCGACGCTGCCGCCGCATCCTCGACGCGATGAAAGGGGCCACCTGCTCAGGGAGCGAACTCCAGTCTCGCGCCCCGTGTGCTTGCGCGAAGGAGTTGAACTGGATCAGTACCGCAATGCACCCACGTCCCCTGGCGCCTGAGATACGGCGCTCTGCAAGCCATACGGCGTAACGCTCGATAGCTGGTCCCAGCCACAGGGCACGAATCCGGTCTGCGGTTGATGGTAGGGCGTAGTAACGTTCTAGCATGACAATCACCCCATTGCCCAACAGCGGGCAGAGTAATGTTGTCACTGTCCAGCTCGTTATGTGCCCTCACCGTAGCCGCACAGGCGATCTGCGATCTGCATCCATCACAGCCGGTCACATAACGGCCCTGGGCACAGAATCGCCATTTTGTGTCGCGACACAAAATGGCGAAGCGTGAAGTACGAAAATATCTATCTGCACGCCTACGAAAATGGAACGCGGCTGCGAGCAGGCCTGACCGAGTACTTCGATTTTTACAACACTCGGAGAACTCACCAGGCACTGGACTATCAGACCCCGGACGATGTTTACTATGGTCGTGCGCAGTACAGGTTCGCAGCCTGAGCAACGTCAACCGATAGTCCCCCAAGAGCTTCTGACGCTTCGCGTCAGGCTGCCCTGCGTGGGAACAATTGACGAAGAGACAGATCGAGAGATAATCAATAAGACCGGGCGGATCCACTTAACCCATCAAGAAATCTGTCCGAACAACCGAAGCCACCCGTACCCTTGGTCCCATGTATCTTCATTGCGCATCTAGAGAGGAGCGTTCGAGCAGAAACCGCCATGGACTCCTCGGTTGCCGGATGACGTTGGTTGGCGGTGCCGACGACTTGTACCGGTATGAGCCCAAGGAAGGGAGAACAAGAGGATGTTATACCAGTTGTATAACCGTAAGAATGTCGAGACACTGCCTCGGCATTATGACATGTTGGTCGCGCTTCGCCTCGAAGCGCTTGGATATCAGCCTGTTGACAAGAGAAGATCCGTATTCCACCGGGTCGCCCAAGCACTGGAGTGGCAGCTTCTGTCGCACTATTTGTATGCACTCCAGCATCCGCGTTATTCCCAAGTTGAGCGGAGCTGAGGAAGTTTCTGCGCGCAGCAGATAGCTGCCAACGAGGAGATTCCGATGCTGGAGGTTGCGAACGATAAGTTGACCGATCTCGAACGGGAATGCGTGAAGCACATTCGCTAGGCACGCGAGCGCGGGATGAGTTTCGCCGAGTACTGAATGAAGCTCGATCCGTTTTCCGGCGCGTTGATGGTGTATGTGGGACGGCGCTTCAACGCGATCAAGATTCTATACTGGCACCGCAACGGCTTTGCCCTGTGGCACAAAACTATCGAAGGTCGGCAGAGATTTTATTGGCCGAGGCTTCTCAAGCAGACGTAGTGACAGTGACTACCGAGCAGTTGGCGTGGCTGCTGGATGGCTACGACATTTGGATCCAACCGCATTAGATGCTGAGATTTTCTCACGCGGCATGAGCAGTTGATGTTGTACCCCCTGGTGGGCCTGTATTCTCCACCCGTGCCCACCTTGCCGCGCGCAGCACAGTTGCTGGATCAGAACGCCGAGCTTGCGGCGCGGTTGAAAGTCGCTGAAGAATCTCTGCGGCAGATCAAACAGGCTCACGAGAAACTTCAAACAGAGCATCGCCATACCCTTGAGAGCAAGATGCTGCTCGAGGAAGAAGTGCGCTTCCTGAAGAATTACATCTACGGCCGCTCCTCTGAGAAGATGCCGGGTGCGCTGCCTCGCCGGATCAGAAGATGCTGTTCAACGAGGCGGAAGTGCTCGCCGCCATTGAGGCGGCGGAAGCGGCCGAGTCCCAGCGGACCACCGCCGTGGCGGCTCATGAACGACAGAAGCGCCCACACAGTGGCGGGCGTGAAGCCATCCCTTCGCACCTGCCACGCCGGCAAATACTCCACGACCTGCCACCGCAGGAGAAGTGGTGCACCCACGAGCACGAAGGAGTGTGTTGGGAATAGGATTGTATTGAGCGTGCTGTTGGTGCAGAGCGCTATCACTACGAGCCGCCGAAGATCTGGGTGGAGCAGCATGTGTACCCGAAGTACGCCTGCGGGCACTGCCATCAACGGGTCGCAGTGGCTGAGACGGTGCACGGCATTTTGCCGAAATCCAACGCCAGCGCCTCTCTGCTGGCGCACCTGGTGACCTCGAGGTTTGTCGATGGGCTACCGATTTACCGCACGTGCCGGCAGCTGGAGCGCCAGCACGTGCAGTTGAGCGCGGGGACCGCGGGCACCTGGGTCAACACGATCGGCTCTGAGAGCGTGGTGCCGCTGATCAATCTGATGAATGATCAGTTGCTGAGCGAGGGACTGATCCAGTGGATGAGACCTTCCTGCAGGTACTGCACTCAGACAAGTCAGTTAACTCGGATCATTACATGGTTGTGCGCATTGCAGGTCCGCCGCACCGACGCATCGTCTTGTTCGACTACATCCCCTCGCGCACGGCCGATGCGCTCGAAGCCCTGTTGATCGGCGCGGACGGCCCGCTCCGCGGCAAGCTGTTGACCGATGGGCTCGAGCTGTATGACATCGTCGCGGAGCGACTGAGAATCAAACACTTCGGATGCGCCCGACATGCGCGCACGTACTTCCACAAGGCACTGAAGGTCACCGAGCTGCCCTCAGGGCGTGCGCTCGCGCGCGTGGCGATGGAAGGTTATCTGGGTAAGGTGTTCAAAATAGAACGCCAGATCAAGGAGTTGCGACTCGAACGATGGATCAGCCCCCTTGAAGACAGGACAGGTCATGTATCTAAGCAACAGGAGTAAGATGCATGTCCAGACCTATATCTATGCCTATGTCCGAAGTCGAGGTATTGGCGGTGCAACGCCGACGTCGTTCTACTGCAGAAGAGAAGCAGCGGATGGTCCAGGAGACTTACCAGCCTGGATCGACCCTGTCGCAAGTGGCTCGGTCCAACGGAGTTTCCCCGAGTTTGTTGTTCAGGTGGCGCAAGCTCGCAGGTGCCGGAGCTCTGCAGGCAGTCGGTGCTGATGAAGCGGTAGTCCCCGCCTCGGAGTACCAAGAGGCGCAGCGGCAGATCAAAGAGCTGCAGAGACTGCTGGGAAAGAAGACTCTCGAGGCCGAGATCCTGAAGGAAGCAGTCGAGGTAGCCCGCGCAAAAAAGCGGCTATTGCGCTCTCCGTGATCGACGGGGAGCGCCGCTCGGTATCAGCAGTGTGCCGAGCACTGGGGATATCGCGGAGCAATGTTGCGCACCGTCGATCACGGAGAGCGTGGCGCGATCGGCGCGGCCGGCCTGCGCTCGAGGATGCAGAAGTTTTGCAGCAACTGCGAGACATCGCAGGGCAGCGACCGACATACGGATATCGTCGACTGTGGGCGCTATTGCGGCGACAGCGCCGCGGCAGCGGCCAGGCGCCGGTCAATGCCAAGCGCGTATATCGACTGGCGAGACAGCATAAGCTGCTGTTACAGCGGTTCACCGGATCGCCGCCGGTGCGGGTACATGATGGCAAGGTCGCAGTGCAGAAATCCGACCAGCGATATTGCTCCGATGGGTTCGAAATTGGCTGCGACAACGGGGAGAAAGTTAGGGTGACCTTCAGCCTCGATTGCTGTGATCGGCAAGCGATAGCCTTTGCCGCCACGACGGCCGGAATCAGCGGTGAGCTGGTGCGCGACGTGATGGTGCAGACGATGTTGACTCGGTTCGGTACGGTGGAGCAAATGCCGACATCGACTACCCAGTGGCTCAGCGACAATGGATCAGGATACATCGCCAAGGACACTCGTCAATTTGCCAGCGATCTGGGTCTCATCGCGTGCCGGACGCCGTTTCGATCTCCGCAAAGCAATGGCATGGCAGAGGCGTTCGTTAAGACCTTCAAGCGAGACTATGCCTCAGTCAATCCGACACCGGATGGTCCTACAGTGCTGGAAAAACTGGTCGAGTGGTTCGCCGATTACAACACCGTCCATCCAGCAGCGCCCTCAAATACCGCTCGCCCAATTAATTTCGGGAGGAAAACGACCTAGAATAAGCTCAGCGACCTGTCCGCTTTCACGGGGTCAACTACAAACGAGAACGAACGGGCGGCGTACTGAGCTCTGAAGAGGTGGTGCAGTGGCTGCGCGAGCGCACCGCCCCGATCCTCACCGCGTTCAAACAGTGGCTCGACGATCTGTTGCCGGGTACGGCGCCTCAAAGTGCCCTCGGCAAGGCAATCGCCTACTCGGTTCGGCAGTGGCCGAAGCTGGTGTTGCATCATGAGCACGGCGATGTTCCGATACACAACAATGCCACGGAGAATGAAATCAGGCCTTTTTCTCAGGGGCGCCGTGTTTGGTTGTTCGCCCACAATCCAATGGGCGCACGCGCCAGCGCGAATCTGTTCACCCTCGTGAGTTCTGCCCGCGCCAACGGCCTCGAGCCGTATCGGTATCTGAACTACATCTGCCTCAATCATGCTTTACGGCAAAGCGATACCGTAGATCCCAAACAAGCGGGGGATGACGGCATGGGCGCGCAGCATGGCGGTCGGGCGGTACGAAGAGATCCGGCGTCGGCTCGCAGAAGGCCGTGGTTTGCGCGGATTGCTCGTGCACTGAACTGCTCGCGCGACACCGACCTGCGCACAGCATTGCCCGAGCCTTGGCGCGTTCGCCATGCGTCCGGGACTACACGGTTACCTTAACTATAAAATCATCTCAGTATGTCTTAGGGGGAACTGAGGCGGCGTCGTATCCAATCCCCAGCCGCCGCTGTATATGCTCAAGCGGCACACCTTTCGTTTCGATCAACATCGTTCCGACCCAGATCAATTGCAGAACCATCATGAAACAGAAAAATAGGAAAACATAGCCTGGCGCGAATACAGTCATCATTTTTGGGAAAAGAGTAGTTAGCAATGCTGCGCAAATCCAATGCGTAGAACTCCCAAGAGCTTGTCCTTCCGCGCGATGCTTGTTCGGAAATATCTCCGAAATCAGCACCCACATCACTGTTCCCTGACCGACCGCATGTGCGGCAATGAAGGCAAACACACAGATAGGCACAACGCTGTAGTGCTCCGTGAAAAATGCCCATGCGATGAGGCCCAGAGAGGCGATGTACCCGAAGGAACCAATGTAGAGCAGCGTGCGCCGCCCCAGACGGTCGATCAACCACAGGCCAATGAGTGTGAAAATCAGATTGACGATGCCGATGCCGACCGATTGCAGCAGCGCTGCCTGCGTCCCCAATCCGGTCATCTCAAAAATGCGTGGGGCGAAGTACAGAATCGCGTTGATTCCCGAAAGTTGATTGAACAATGAGACAAAAAAAGCAAGCAGGATGGGAACGCGCAGTGATGAACTCCAGAAATTTCCACTAACGGCCTTAACCGCCGATGCGGCAAGAATAGCCTCGGCCTCAGAGGCGATTTTCTCCTCCGGCGCATTCGGCTCAATAAGTTTTAGCACTCTGGCACCGGCTTGACGGTTACCTTTTATTACCAGAAGCCAGCGAGGGCTCTCCGGAATGAGTAGGCAGCATAGCGTGTATAACACTGATGGAAACGCCGCCACACCGAGCATCCAGCGCCAAGCACTATCACTAGTACCAGCAAGCAATGCGTTCGACAGATACGCAATAACGATTCCGAAGACGATGTTGAACTGAAACATTCCAGCAAGACGCCCGCGATATCCGGCGGGCGCGATCTCCGAAATGTATAATGGCGCTGCGACGGTGGAGATACCAATGCCTAGGCCGCCTATCAAACGAGCTGCAATAAATGAGTAAACGTCCACCGCCAAACTCGACCAGACCGCAGATACAATGTATAGAAGGCCGATACCAAGCAGGGTCAATTTGCGGCCGAAACGGTCCGTCGGCCAGCCTCCGAGCAACGCACCGATAACGGTTCCATACAGCGCGGAGGCGGTCGCAATTCCATGCATGCCGGCGCTCAATCGCCACAGCGACTGAATCTTCTGCTCGGCTCCTGAGATAACAACAGTATCGAACCCAAACAAGAAGCCTGCCAGTGCGGAAGTGATCGACCAGAAGAAGATACGGCTACTCATTCGCAGACCTGGTTGTGCTTCATTCATGAAACGTCCCCTGATCCTCGGTTTGCCAACGATTGGCCATAGACGTCGCGCGCGTGTTTATACGTGTGGTTGAAATCGGCGAGCTCAGTCTCCATTCAAACTCGATTCTGCGATGCGACACGGAGCCGAACCGGAACTTTCGTAATCCATTCAAAAAGGAAAGACACAGACAAACACTGGCTTCCGTTATTGTGTGTGACTGCGGACTCATAACCTCAAGAGCCATGTTCACGAGGCCATGTGGAAAGTGGGTTGGCGTGCGTATGATCCGTGTTGACTTAGCGGGTCGGTCCCGACTTCATTGAGTGTTACAAAGCCGACCTCAATTCGTCGTAAATGCGCGCGCCGTTATGAGTACTTTCGCCCAGCGCTTTGTGAATCTACGAGTGTTATAGAGTTCCAGATACTCGCTGATGACATGGTTGACATGTTGCAAGGTCTTGAAGCGGTCTCGGCGTACGCATTGCCATGTGGGCATTCGACTCAACCGCTTCACCATGCGATTTTTGCCACTTCGCGATTTGAGGCGGTCCTCGGGGCGGGTTGATTCCAAACGCTTTCTTAATAATGGCCCTGGTCAGGCATCGGTAAGAGCATCCACGACACGGGGAGTCCCATCACGAATCAAGACACGCTTACGCATTCCCTTTTTCAAAATATCAGCGTAGTCATGACCTGCCGCCACGTTGCAGACCCATACGAAAACAAGTCTATCGTTGCCAATATTGATCGAACGATGTGCCCAGTCGGGGGGTATAAAAGCGCATATTCCAGGCCTCATCTCAACGACAGCGGTTTCACCGATGCGGGACTCAAGCAAGAGCATGCCGGAACCCTGTTGGGTGTAGTACACCTCTGCCATGTCGCGACGCTCGTGGAAGTGCCCTCGTGTCATGTAGAATTCATTTCCGACGATACCTGGCTGCATCGTGGTCGTCCCAAAGAAAATATCACTGCCTTCCTTTTTGTATTCGACAACCTCGTAAACTATAGGGTCGGCTCGCTTCGCGATCGCTTCTTCAAGTGCAGCGCGATCTTCGAAAATACCGCGTAGTTCGCTAAGTCGCTTCTTGTAGCGACCAGTTTCGGGCGATACGCGGCCCGTTGAACCGTCGATTAATACGCCTTCTGGTAACAACATAAAGACTGCTCCTATGGGTAGGCGCTATTTGCGCTGAAACCGTGTCCTCTAATCGGCATCACATCAATATCCCATCTCAGAGTCAATAGTTTATTTAATAATCAAATTAAGCTCATGAATCATTAGAGGTCCATCAGCTTCCTCGTCGTGCGATGATTGAGGTATGGAGAGAGCCGCGCTTACTCACTCATTTTCATAATTTATGGCCAATAGTGATCAGTTTCCATTAAGGGTGTCGAAGGAAATATCACCTCGCCGCCAAGGTCCCATGGCGGATCAAACGTTGGCGCGGTATGTCAATGAGCGACGCATTTTGACTCTCCTCAGGGTGCGGGGTCCCATGTCTAGGGCAGATGCGGCAAGGCAATTAGGCCTTACCCGTGCAACCATCACTCATTTGGTCGAAAGTCTCAGTGGTCGTAACCTAGTTACTGAACTTCGACCTAAACGGCAGAAGAATTCGCGTCGCGAGCCGGGAAGGCCCGGAGTGACCATCACATTGCATCCCGATGGTGGCTATTTCCTTGGCGCAGAAATCGGCGTTGGCGTAATGCGCTTCGCCTTACTCGATTTTGGATTGAACGTGGTCGATACCGTGACCGTCTCCGTCTCCCCAAAGATTTCTCCGGGCGCAGCGATCGAAAGGGTCGCTGGACACGCAAGGGCGCTAGAAAAGAACGGAAAATTTAAGGGCCGGCTCCGATCACTAGGAATGACTGTTCCAGGATTGGTTAGGTCGGATGGCTTCGTGGTGCACCTTCCCATCCTGGGGTGGAAGGACGTGAACTTGCAAGCGTTGGCAGAATCCCAGGTCCATGTGCCGACACTCGTCGAGAACAATGCCAATGCCGCAGCCTTTGGCGAGGCCTACCTCAAGCCTTCCCAACCTCAAGACTCAATCGTGTATCTGAAGCTCGGAACGGGATGTGGTGGCGCCGCCATCGTTAATGGTCGCCTCCTCCGCGGGGCGGCGGGGAATGCTGGAGAGTTTGGGCATCTGAGAGTAGCGGCTTCAGGTCCACAATGCAGCTGTGGCCAAGTGGGGTGCTTGGAATCCTGGGTCAATCTCGCTGCTCTCGCTAAAGCTTACCGAACCAAAATGCCCCCAGCCGAGGATGGCTTATCTCTGCCCATGCGAATCGCTTCCAAGGCAGTAGAAGGAGATCGTGCTGCCCGCGCAGCAATCAATTCGATCGCTGACTATCTGACAATTGGTCTTTTATCGCTGACAAACATCTTTAATCCACACACCATATTCCTGGGGGGCGCAATGCGGCCCGTTCTTGCGTCCTGCCTAGAGGCCCTGCGCGGCCGGGTTGGTGCCGGGATAGTGCCAGGCATGCGTGTGCCTGAGATCCGGCTTTCCACACTAGGAGAAATGGAATGCGCAATCGGAGCCGCGACCATCACACATCATCGGGCCTGTGATGTCTCCCACATCGAGATCGCTGATATTGGGTGAAAGTTCGCGGGCACATTGCGATTGCTCCGGCCTACGGGTTTGGTTATTGTATTAACAAATTAAAGGCTGCGATGGCCCGACATGCAGGCGCTGGAGATGGTCAAGAAAGAGAATCGGCGGCTAAGAATAGGGGTGCTCGGATGCGGTCAAATCGCACAGGCAGCGCATTTCGAGAGTTGCACAAAAGCACGTAATGTCGATCTTCATGCAATTTGTGATGTCGCGACAGACCTTGTGGAGCGTATGGCGGCAACTCACAAACCAGAGCGAACTTACTCTAATTACGAAACCATGCTCGCTGACCCTGACCTTGACGCGGTCATCATTGCCACGTCTGACGCCTTCCACGTGTCCGCCTCCATCGCGGCGCTCAATGCCGGCAAACACGTCTTGTGTGAGAAACCGATTGGAGTCGGCGTGGAAGAAGTGGAAATGCTTCGCGCCGTAGTTGAGGACACTCAATTAGTGTTGCAAATTGGTCACATGAAGCGATTCGACTGTGGGCTGCAAGCTGCCAAACGGTTCGTAGAGTCGGAATTGGGAGGCATGCTGGCATTCAAAGCTTGGTATTGCGACTCGATCCAACGCTACACTGTTACGGATGCGGTGCAACCGCTCATCGTGCGGAGCGCATTATCGCGCAAGCTGCCGGGTAATCCCAAGGCAGATCTGACCCGTTACTACATGTTGGCCCACGGAAGTCATCTCCTTGATACGGCGCGTTATCTTGCGGGAGATATTGTGGAGGTTGACGCTCGTCTTCGTGAGCAGTTCGGTGCTCTTTGTTGGTTTGTAAGCGTAGCCTTTGCCAATGGCGCCTTGGGTCATCTGGAATTGACGATTCCTGTCCGCATGGATTGGCACGAGGGGTTTCATCTCCATGGTCAAAACGGAAGCGTCCTTGCTAAGACCTACAATCCTTGGCTGTTTAAATCCAGTGATGTTGATATTTTCCGTGAGCGCGACCTTACGACCACTCGAGTGCTTGGGGCCGACGGTCACTTTTTCCGCCGCCAAGTGGAGGCCTTCGCTGGTGCAATCCTTGACAGCACGTCCGTCGCCGGGGCAGATATCCGTGATGGAGTAGCATCCGTCCGTGGCATGGTGGCGATTGCTGAGTCTGTTCGCACGGGGCGCTGCGTCCGACTCGCCGACGTATCCGGAATGCTTTGATGCGCGTAGGTATCTTCGCCAAAACCTTTGCAGGACGAGATCCTCTCACCGTTCTGCAAGCGGCGCGCGCAGCGGGTTATGCCACAGTCCAATACAACTTCGCCTGCTCCGGTCTTCCGTCCTTGCCGGAATTCGTGTCCGATGAGATTGCGGGCGCGATTAGGGTAGCGTCGGTCGAAATGGATGTAACAATTGCCGCCGTTTCTGCTACCTACAACATGATTCACCCTGACCCAGAAGTGCGGCGACAAGGGCACATTGGCCTGCGTGCGATAGCCAGCGCGGCCCCCGGAATAGGAACCCGTTTGCTGACACTCTGCACGGGGACTCGCGATGCTGACGACCCGTGGCGTAAGCATCCAGACAATTCTACGGCAGGGGCTTTGGATGATTTGCTAGAAAGCTTGAAAGCGGCTCTTGACGTTGCTGAGGAGTATGACCTCGATTTGGGAATTGAACCTGAACTTGCGAATGTGATCGACTCCGCCATGCGCGCACGATGGCTCATTGACGAATTGCAGAGCCCTAGACTCAAGATTGTAATTGATCCAGCAAACCTGTTCGAAAAAGAACCACGATCGAAGGTGCGTAGCATCGTATCGCAAGCATGCGACCTGCTGGCTGATAGGATCGTGATGGGCCACGCGAAGGATCGATATGAGGACGGACGCTTTGCAACCGCTGGCAAAGGAGTAATGGATTATCCCCATTATCTTAAGTGTCTGCGCTCCATCGGCTTTACCGGGCCTTTGGTGGCGCACGGCTTGAGTGCGGCAGAGGCGCCTCAAATCGCTAGATTCCTGCACTCCGTTGTGAGCGAAATGGACGATGGGACTTCCCTATAGCAGTTCGGGTTTTAGGGTCGATGGGTTATCCCTCGCGGTCTCTGACTCGCAGGGCGTCGGCAACACCGTGATCTTTCAGCACGGTCTGGGAGGTGATGCCCGCCAAACCGCGGAAGTCTTTCCGGAGCCGCCGTTCCGACGCGTTACGCTGGAGTGCCGAGGGCATGGGGCATCGGACGTTGGCGAGCTGTCAAAACTCTCGCTCGCAACGTTCGCAGAGGACCTGGGGACATTTATCGATGAGAGATTTGACAGGTCCGTTATTCTGGGTGGAATTTCAATGGGTGCAGCGCTCGCGCTGCAAGTCGCAATTCGCTGTCCGCAGAGGGTCACAGCGCTGATCTTGGCCCGCCCCGCTTGGACCGTTGAGGTTGCGCCGGCAAACATGCAGCCCTACGCCGAGGTCGGAAAGCTTCTGTCCGAACACGAACCGGACCGCGCGAGTGCAATTTTCGAAGAAAGCGACACAGCGAGGCGCCTTGCTGTAGAAGCTCCCGACAACCTTATCTCTCTTCGAGGTTTCTTTTCGCGACGTCCTCAAGCGGTGACTGCCGCGCTACTTACGTCGATCGCGGAGGATGGACCGAGCGTGGATTGGCAAACCATCGAACGCATTACGGTGCCGACGCTCGTGATCGGACACACACGCGACACCTGTCATCCTTTTAATCATGCGATCGAACTTTCCCAGCATATTTCTACAGCGACGCTCGTGCAAATAACTGCCAAGGCAGACGACCGAATCCGCTATCTTTCAGATTTTCGTAACGCGCTGCGGAATTTCTTAAACGAGATTACGAGATGAACTGTCTCATGTTGGGATTGTTCGCCGAAGCAGGCGCACAGTCAACTGATATACACGCCGAAATCGGCGGCGTCAGTTCCTCATGGTCATTGATCAAGCGACTGCGGCGGGTACCTGGACGCATTCTGACATTACAACGCCAGTATCAGCCATCGTTTCCCTACCTGGACGGCAAAATGGTGCTAATACTGCTTAGTATACTGCACGCAGCCAAATTCCTTGAACAAATGGGATAACCGCCGGATGTTGCGTAAGACATGAGTTTCACCGTCATTGGAATTGGCGAGGTTGTGTGGGATTTATTGCCCACTGGACCGCAATTGGGCGGTGCGCCGGCAAATTTTGCTTGTCATGCGCGATCATTGGGTGCAAATGCACTTATTATCACACGTGTTGGGCGCGACCACTTTGGCGGCAAAGTATTGCGGCGGTTCAAGGCGCTCAATGTGCCTGAGGCAACCGTTCAAGTAGATGATGAACTTCCGACCGGGACGGTGACTGTGGAGCTCAGTGGTCAGGGAGTTCCGCAGTTCACGATCCATGAGAATGCCGCTTGGGATCGAATAGAAGTGACAAAGTCGGTACTTGACGCCGTACGTCAAGCCGATGCCATATGCTTTGGTAGCATAGCTCAGCGCACTCCTGCGTCGCGTGCGGCCATTCAGCAACTGTTGGCCGCTGCGCCCGAGCGATCGCTAAAACTATTCGACATCAATCTGCGTCAGCACTTCTACTCCCGTGACGTGGTCGAACAGTCGCTGCGCTTGGCGAGCATGCTGAAGTTAAACGACACAGAATTGTCGGTTATGACAGAGATGTTTTCAATTCCAGGCGATGTTCGAAGGCAGATGGAGGTATTGGGGGATATGTTCGGGCTAAAGGCGGTGGTGTTGACCCGCGGCCCAAGGGGTAGCCTGATATTTAAAGAAGGGCGATGGTCGGAACAGCCATCGCGGCCGGTGCAAGTGGTCGACACTGTGGGTGCTGGAGACGCTTTTGCGGCAACATTGACGATGGGATTGTTGAATAAGTGGGATCTAGGCGAGCTGCATACCCTGACTGCCGAAGTCGCCCGGTATGTGTGCTCGCAGGCGGGGGGGACGCCTGCGCTACCTGAGGCTCTCCGAAGTAGATTTGTTGGCAGGAGTTCGGTGACTTGATTCGGTCTTCCAGCCGTGGAGTTTGCGCAATCTGATATCGACATATCCACTTCATTGACGCAACAGGCATTGAGCCGCAATCGTCATCACACCGCCGCGGGTCCGATCACAAGAACGGGGTGGAGTTCTTACGGCCGAGCAGCGCGATGAGTGCGATAGATTGATTGAGGCGTCGGGTCTGTTAGCGGGGACGTTCCGGAACATGTAGTCAACATTTCCGCGGCAACCGCTAGCCTCCTGCGTATTCCGGCCAAAGTGAATAGCGATTCCAGGCATCGTGAACACCGCATGTCGCCGGCCATGACCGAGCGGTAGCGAGCCGGGCGGATGCCCGTAACCGTATGGGGAACTCACCTTCCGTAGAGGCTTAGCGTACACGGATGATCCTGTCCGCTTATTCAATAGGTGGACACATGGACACTCACGAGCACAGAGTCAGCCTGGCCCGTCGTCGCCGACGACGATACAGCGCAGAGTTCAAGGCGGATGCGGTAGCGGCCTGCCAGCAAACGGGCGTGTCGATGGCCTCCGTGGCGCTCGCTCGGGGGCTGAATGCCAACTTGCTACGGCGTTGGGTCGTTGAAGCTGAGCAAACGGGATCTGCGCCGGTCAGCTCGCACAGAGCCGCTCTTGAAAGCAGCGGTGGCTTCGTCCCAGTTCCTTTGAGTTCCTCGCCGGCGCAACCGGCGATCCGTATCGAGCTGCGCAGCAGCTCGGGCGTGGTCATCGTGCAGTGGCCGATGTCGGCCGCATCGGAGTGCGCCACCTTGCTGCGGGAACTGACGCGGTGATCCGGATCGATGCCGCCTGGATTGCGGTGGAACCGCTGGACATGCGTGCCGGAGTAGACACGGCCCTGGGACGCGTGGTGAGTGTGTTTGGCGCGGCACGCTCACATCATGCGTACCTGTTTCTGAACCGCCGTGCGAGCCGTCTGAAGGTGTTGGTCCACGACGGATTTGGGTTGTGGCTATGCGCCCGGCGTCTGCAGCAGGGACAGTTCGTCCGTCCGGATACGCACCTGGGCTCGAGCTTTGAGCTCACGAGCGCGCAATTGCAAGCTCTGGTAGTGGGACTGCCCTGGCAACGACTGAGTGAGTACGCGCGCATCAGCGTGCTATAGCAAGATTTAAAGTACATCGGCTGCGATAGACCAACATCTGTGTTAGGATCCAAGGCCATGGAGATGCCATGTGACCTGGGCCAGATGAACGCCGAACAGTTGCGTGATCTGACCACGTCCCTCATCCACACGGTCAACCAGCAGGCAGAACTCCTCAAATCCAGACAGCTGAAGATCGATCAGCTCACGCACGAGATGGCCACCTTGAAGCGTTGGCGCTTCGCGCGACGCAGTGAGCGGATCGATGCCGTGCAGTGGACTCTGCTGGACGAGTCGATTGATGCGGACCTCGAGGCCATCGAGCTCGAACTCGAAGCTCTGCGAAGCGCGCCTGATCTACCGCCACCGCCGAAGGAGACGCCGCGGCGAGTTGCGCTGCCGGCGGGATTGCCGCGAGTTGAGTTCCAACACGAGCCCGAAAACACTCAATGCACCTGCGGGTGCGCGCTGGAGCGCTTTGGCGAGGATGTGAGTGAGAAGCTCGATTACACGCCGGGCGTCTTCCAGGTCCACCGTCACGTTCGTGGCAAATGGGTGTGTCGCCGCTGCGAGAAGCTCATCCAGGCGCCAGTACCCCCTCAGGTGATCGACAAGGGGATCCCGACGGCCGCACTGCTGGCGTACATCCTGGTGGCTAAATATGCTGACCACCAACCTCTATATCGCCTGGAAGGCATCTTTGAGCGCTCGGGCGTATCGCTGGCACGATCGAGTCTGGCGCATTGGGTCGGTGCCTGCGGTGTACGGCTGGAGCCATTGGTATTGGCGCTGAAAGCGGCGCTTTTGGCCCGAGAGGTGCTGCACTCGGATGAGACGCCGGTTCCCATGTTGAAGCCCGGTCTGGGTCGTACGCACCGTGCGTATCTGTGGAGCTACGGCACCACACAGTTCGATCAGTTGGCTGCGGTCGTTTATGACTTTGCCGAGGGCCGCAGCGGCAAGCACGCTCAGGCCTTCCTCAATGGTTGGTCAGGCAAGTTGGTCTGCGATGACTACTCCGGTTACAAGGCGCTCTTCGAACGCGACGTCATAGAAGTCGGTTGCCTTGCGCACGCGAGGCGCAAGTTCCACGAGTTGCACGAAAATCACCGCAGCCAGATTGCTGCCGATGCGCTCGTGTTCTTCGGCGCTCTCTATGATGTTGAAATGCGCGCTCGCGAGCAGAAGTTGGATGCCATCGGTCGGCAACGACTGAGGCAATTTCTCGGCCGGCCGATAGCCGACTCCCTGGCATCAATGGCTCATCCTGCATCGGCAGAAAGTGCCGGATGGATCGACCACCGCCAAAGCCATCGACTATAGTCTGAAACGGTGGGAAGCGCTCACGCGCTATCTCAACGATGGCGATTTACCCATCGACAACAACTGGCTCGAGAACCGAATCCGCCCGGTCACATTAGGTCGATCTAACTGGTTGTTCGCCGGTTCCTTGCGCGCAGGACGCCGTGCGGCCGTCATCATGAGTCTGATACAGTCGGCAAAACTCAACGGCCACGACCCGTATCAGTATCTGAAGGATGTGCTCGAACGACTACCAAATCATCCGGCCAGTCGCGTCGACGAACTACTGCCCCATCGCTGGCAATTACAGTCGGCCCATTGAGTACCGAATTATAAACCATGCCATCAGCCATCCGCAGTGAGTCAGATCTCAAGCCAGGAGACATTTACGAGGACGTGTTTTTCCACCCCTGTCTATGCCTCGGAGTGACCGATGGTCAGGCTTGGGGAATATCGCTCGTTGATGGCTCGTATCCTCGCAGCACTGACCTTCGGGTGAGCGGCATCGCAAAGCTCACACCCGAGGAAGCTTGGGAGTGGCGCACACGCGGGCCTCGCGATACGACTCTGGAACCAAAACATCGCTGGTGGTAGCCATCGCATGTCAAGGTGCGTTCCCCAAACGCATACGGATGCCCGGCGTCCGCCTTGTATCTAAGCGAGTTGGCGCGGAATCGTGTCGATGGCGTGACTGATCACGACGAGCTGGAATTCGTGTTCACGTTGTGCTGGAAACACTGACTTCGATGAGCCGGGATATGCACCTCCAGCTCCTTCAGGCTCGAGATGATCCTTTCTTCGGAAAATCTGGACTTCTTCATTCGAAGGGAAAAGTCTACTACTAAGTGGTTGGAGTTGCCCCTATTCGGCCGGACATGCTGCGGGTTGCAGATGACTGCGGATGAACTCGCGGGGCGACTTCAAGCGCAGAGCCTTGTGAGGATGAACCTCATTGTAGTTTTCGAACCAG
>Ga0070665_100001670_pt1 | contig 25571 bp, 23 predicted proteins | sample KBSS13metaG_FD_65862 | JGI IMG/M metagenome (GOLD analysis project Ga0070665, IMG submission 65862) | Switchgrass rhizosphere microbial communities from Kellogg Biological Station, Michigan, USA - KBS S1-3 metaG | ecosystem: Host-associated > Plants > Roots > Rhizosphere > Soil ... | reverse complement strand
GCGCGACACCGCACGGCCCGCAGCTGGCAGGACGTCGAGACGCTCGGCCTCTACCGGCATCTCGTCGTCACGGGTGCCTGGTGGGACGTCGTCGACGAGATCGCGCATCACCTCGTCGGCGCCTGCCTGCTGGCCGATCGTGACCGGGTCACCCCGGTGCTGCGCGAGTGGGCCGGCGACGACGACCTGTGGATCCGCCGTACGTCGGTGATCTGCCAGGTCGCGCACGGCACGGGGCTCGACCGCGACCTGCTCACCTTCGCGATCGAGCGGAACCTCGACGATCAGTCCTTCTGGCTGCGCAAGGCGATCGGCTGGGCGCTCCGGCAGCACGCGCGAGTCGATCCGGGCTGGGTCCGCGCCTACGTCGACGGCCTCGGCGACCGGCTGTCGGGGCTCTCGCGACGTGAGGCGACCAAGCACCTCTGAACGCCTGGAGTGCCCGCACACACAGAGGATGGGCAGCTCCGACCGCCGCTCGCTAGGTTCGGCAGGTGACGATCCGGATCGCCCTCGTCGGTGACGAGTCCACGCACACCAGCCACCGGGAGCTGAACGCCGTACGTCCCCTGCTCGGGCACGACGTCGACGCGGAGTGGGTGGCCACCGACGGAGCCGAGGTGCGCGACCTGTCGGCGTACGACGGGGTGTGGCTGGTGCCGGGCTCCCCCTACCGCGACGACGCGGCGGCGTACGCCGCGGTGCAGTGGGCGCGCAGGAACGCCGTGCCGTTCCTGGGTGTCTGCGGCGGTCTGCAGTACGCCGTCATCGAGTACCTCCGGAACGTGCTCGGCGAGGTGGGGGCTTCGCACGCCGAGGCCGACGGCGAGAACGCCGACAACGCGGTCGTGCCGCTCGCTTGCAGCCTGCAGGGCGAGGAGCGCCTGGTGACGCCGACGCCCGGCACCCACTTCTCGACGCTCGTCGACGAACCCTTCCTCGGGATGCACTTCTGCGGGTACGGCCCCGCACCGGCCGTCGTCGAGCGTCTCGTGGCCGCCGGCATGGTCGTCGGCGCGACCGCGGACGACGCGCCGGTCGAGCTGCTCGAGCTGCCGACGCACCCCTTCTACGTCCTCACCCTCTTCCAGCCGCACATCGGTGCCTCGGCCGGCCGGCCCCTGCACCCGCTCCTGGCCGACTTCGTCCGGGCCGCGCGGGCCCACCGGTCCGCCGGAACGCGGACCGAGAACGCGGTGGGCTAGACGCGACCCGGTCTGGGAGGCTGGACCGGATGGAACGCCACCAGGTCGAGCTCGACGCCCCCGGCCTCGACCGGGCGGGCACGGTGATCCGCTACGGCCACTACGGCCGACCGGTGGTCGTCTTCCCGAGCGAGGGCGGTCGCGCCTGGGACTACGAGAACAACGGCATGGTCGGCGCGGTCGCGCAGCTGGTGAACGACGGGCGGGTCAAGCTCTACTGCGTCGACAGCTTCGACCACGCCAGCTGGTCCGACCGCAGCCTCCCGATCGAGGAGCGGGCGCGCCGGCACCAGGCCTACCAGTCCTGGGTCACCGACCAGGTCGCGGCGTACGTCGGGTCCGACAGTGCGGGTGCCTCCGACGCGATCGCGACCGGCTGCTCGATGGGCGGCTACCACGCGCTCCAGATCGCGCTCCAGCGCGCCGACCTCTTCCCGGTCGCCATCTGCCAGTCGGGCAACTACGACCCGTCGACCTGGCACGGCTGGGGCGACCGCGGCGACGCGGCATACTTCACCAACCCGACCGACTACGTGCCACACCTGCACGGCGACCACCTTCACTGGCTGCGCTCCCGGCTGCACGTCGTGCTGACCGTGGGGGAGGGCGCCTGGGAGACCCACCCGACCGGGTCGCTGCCGAGCGCCCGCCGGATGGCCCAGCTCCTTGGCGAGAAGGGACTCTCGCACGAGCTGGACGTCTGGGGGCACGACGTCTCCCACGACTGGCCGTGGTGGCAACGGCAGATCGCCCACCACCTGCCCCGCTTCTGCTGACATGGCCCCTCCCGACCAGCAAGCCGCGGGCCATCGCCGTACCGTCTTCGGCCCCACCATCGACTCCATCGAGCGCGAGCTGCTGCCCGCCCTCGGCGGTGGCGTGCTGGAGCCCGAGCGGGAGGCGATGGTGCGCAGCTCGGTCGGCCGGCTGCTCATGCAGTTCGGAGACTGGGAGTCGGGTCTCGAGCAGCTCGAGCGGGCCGTCGACCAGCTGCCCGAGCGCAGCGTGCCGCGCGCCGCCAGCCTGCTCTGGCTCGGCTGGCCCTACGGCAGCCCGCGCCCGGCGGCGTGGCACCTCGACCAGGTACGCCGCGCGCTCGCGGCCACCCCCGACGACCTCTCGCCCGCCGACCGGCTGATGCTCGACCGGCTCTACGTGACCCGGCTGCTGTTCCTCGGCGACGCCGCCGGCTGGGACCTGCTCGACCGGATCCCCGACCGCGCCGACGAGCAGGACGTCGCACTGCAGGCCGTGCTCGCGCACGCGGACCTGGCGTACGCCGCACTCCTCTGGGGGCGCTACCGGCAGGCCGACCATCACGTGCAGATCACCGGGCGGCTCTCCGAGCGGTGGTACTTCGAGGGGTTCACCGACGCCCTGGAGTCGACCGTCGTCCACCTGGACTGGTGCCTGGGCCGGTGGGAGGGGCTGTTCGAACGTGCGCTGGCGCTGACCACCACCGGTCACGACCGCTTCGCCCGGCAGGAGTCCCTGCTGGTGACGACCAAGCTGGCCCGGGCCTGCGGGCTCACCGAACGCGCCGGCACCGATCCCGAGCTGCTGCTGTCGGAGATGCTCCCCCACGAGGCGCCCGAGCTCCTCGCGCTGGCAGCGACCGAGGCGGCCGAGCGACACCTGGAGCGTGGCGACGTCGACGAGGCGGTGCGGGTCACCGAGGAGGCGGCCGCCGAGGTACTCGCGTCGGCCAACTGGCTGTCGGCCACCGAGATCGTGCCCGGCCGCGTGGAGGTGCTGGTGGCCGCCGGTCGTGCCGACGAGGCCGAGGAGCTGGCGGCCGGGCTCGCGCGGCTGGCGGGAGAGCCGGTCCCACAGCTGGTCGAGGCGGCCCTGGCGTGGTGCCACGGCCTGCTGTCCGAGCAGCGCGACCCCGTCGCCGCCGCCGATCACTTCCGCGGGACGACCGGACTGTTGATCGCGCTGACCCGGCCCTACGACGTCGCCCGCGTGCGGATCCGGCGGGCCGACTGCCTCCTCCGGGTCGAGGACCGCGAGGGGGCCGTGGCCGAGCTGCGCTCGGCGCGTACCGGACTGGCGGAGCTCCGCGCCTGGCCTCTGGTCGCCGACGTGGAGGCCCGGCTGGCCCGGCTCGGCGTCCGCGGTGCGGGCACGTCGGGACGTCGTGCGTACGGCGAGGAGCTGTCACCGCGGGAGCGTGACGTCGTCCGCCTGGTCGCGCAGGGCAGGACCAACCGGCAGATCGCCCAGGAGCTGGTGCTCTCCTCCAAGACCGTGGCCAACCACGTGGCCACGGCCCGCCGGAAGCTGCGCGCGCCGTCGCGCACGGCTCTCGCCGTGACCGCGATCGCCGCCGGCCTGATCGAGCACCCGGCCGAGGAGCGGTCGCGCGGCGAGCGAGGTTAGTTGGGCATTTTTCCCGATTGCCCTCCCGCTACGCCGGGCGCGACGGTGAGCCGTGCTCTCGTCTCGGCTCCGGCCCTCCGCCCTGCGTCTCCTCACCTACCTCTCCGTCCTCGCCCTGCCGGTCGCGTTCCTGGCGATCCTGAGCGGCCCTCGGGCCAGCGCCGCGGTTCCCGCTGCCTCACGCCACGTGATCGTGCAGTTCTCCGGCGCGCCGGCGCTCCGCCAGGGTCACGACCTCGCCGCACCCCAAGCCTCCGTACGCCGAGAGGCACGCGCCGCCGTGGCCGACGCGCACGCACAACGCCTCACCCAGGCCCATGCGGTCGAAGCAGCGATCCGCGACCGCGGCGTGGCGTCGCACGTGACCGCGACCTACACCTACGGCTTCAACGGCGCCGCGATGACGGTGTCGTCGGCCGACCTGGCCACCCTGCAGTCCACGCCCGGCGTCGCCCACGTCTATCCCGACACCACCGTCGCGGCGTCGTCCCTCGACCCCGCGCTCGGTCTGATCCGCGCACCCGAGGTGTGGCAGCGGCACGACCCGGCCGGACACCAGACCGACGGCGCCGGCGAGACCGTCGCGGTCATCGACACCGGCGTCGACTACAACGACGCCGACCTCGGTGGCGGCTTCGGCCCCGGCCACAAGGTCGTCGCCGGGCACGACTTCGTCAACGGCGACGACGACCCGATGGACGACAACGGTCATGGCAGCCACGTCGCCGGGATCATCGCCGGCTCACCGGCCGATGCGGACGGGATCACCGGCGTCGCGCCGGGGGCCAGGCTGACGGCGTACAAGGTCCTCGACGCGGACGGCCGCGGCGAGGAGTCGACGATCATGGCCGGCCTCGAGGCCGCGATCGACCCCAACAACCCCTACCGCGCCGACGTTGTCAACATGAGCCTCGGCACGCACGCCGACTCCACCGACCCGCTCGAGCAGTCGGCCCACACCGCCTCGCAGGCCGGCGTGGTCGTGGTCACCGCCGCCGGCAACGACGGCCCCGGCGACGGATCCTCCGAGAGCCCGGGCGACGCCGCGGGCGTGCTCTCCGTGGGTGCGTCGTTCAGCGGGGTCGACCTCCCGCAGATGTCCGTCTCCTCCCCGGACCACGAGCCGCTCCGCACCGAGCTGGTGGCCGGGTCGACCCACGTCCCCGCCGGTGGTCAGGACCTGTCCCTGGTCGACGTCGGCGACGGGTCTGCCGAGGCCTACGACGGCCTCGACGTGGCCGGCAAGGCCGTGCTGATGACCTATCCCATCCCGGCCGAGTGGGACGCCGACCTCGCCCTGGCCGCCGAGCACCACGTGGCGGCCGTGCTGATGTCGACTCCCGACTACTTCGGGAGCGGCGCGTCGGGCGGTGGCGGACTCCCCGGTCACATCGCCAGGGCCAGCGACATCGGCGCCTACCCCTTCGTCGGCGTCAGCATCGACGGAGCGACGGCGACCTCGCTGCACGGGATGCTGACGGGGGGCCCGGTCACGATCCACGTGGCCGGGCAGGACGCCACCGACCTCCTGGCGTCGTTCAGCTCGCACGGACCGGCCCAGGACAGCTACCTGGTGAAGCCCGACCTGGTCGCGCCGGGCGTCGAGATCCGATCGACGTGGCTGAACGGGGACCACGCGGTCGAGAGCGGCACCAGCATGGCGGCTCCCCACGTCGCCGGCGCCGCCGCGCTCGTCCTCCAGGACCACCCCGACTGGACGTCGACCCAGGTGTCGTCGGCGTTGGCCTCGGCCGCGCACCCGCTCGACGGGTACACCCCCACGGCCGACGGCTCGGGCCGCCTCGACGTGGCCGCGTCCGACGACGCCTCCGTGCTGCCCACCCCCTGGACCGCACGGCTCGGCCTGGCGTCGATGTCCGGATCCCGCGCCACGGCCGGCACCTCGGTCGAGCTCGCCAACACCGGTGACCACCCCGCGCACGTCCGGCTCCGGGTGGAGTCCGACGCGGCGAAGGGGTCGCACGTCACGGTGAGCCCGTCCTCGATGGTCATCCCCGCGGGTGCCGAGCGGGAGGTGCACGTGAGCGCCTCGGGACCCGTCACGAACACGTCGTACGACGTCTCGGGCCGGGTGGTCGGCACCGTCACAGCCGGCCGCACGACCAGCGCCCTGCGGGTGCCGTACCTGATGGCGGTCCGCCCGCTCTCCCTGCACGCCACGCCGGACCCCACCGCCGGACCGCAGACCGTCGAGATCTACTCGGAGGCCTCGCTCGCTCAGCCGCCGGTGGTCTCGATGACCGGTCCGAAGGGCTCGCACTTCTCCACGACCGCGAGCCTCGACCACGACCACTGGTGGCAGGCCGCGCTGCCCGCCACCGGACCGGCCGGCACTTACCACCTCAGCGCCACGGCATACGCCGACGGCGGTGCCCGGGTGACCGGCGAGACGGTGGCCGACCGGCTCGGCGACCAGGGCTCGACCCGATGGGACTCCGTGGGACCGGTGGGCGACGCCGGTGTCCTGGTGACGACGCCGGCCGACCCGCAGGTCGGCTACATGCTGCCGGGTCACGCGAGCAACGCCCTGGTCCAGCGCACCGCCGACGGCGGACGGACGTGGACGCCCATCGGTGAAGGCGTGCTCGACGGTGGCGCCGACCTGGCGATCGCGGCCGACCCGAGCGACGCCGACACCGTCTATGTCGCGCAGAACGGCGGCTCGGACGTGCCCTACGAGGGCCGCGTCATGGTCACCCACGACGCGGGCGCGACCTGGTCGACTCTCCCGCTGCCGGACGACGACTACCGGGACGTCGAGGTGAGCTCCGACGGGCAGTCGATCGCGGCCGTCGACTTCAACCACGAGATCCAGTACTCCACCGACCGCGGGCAGACCTGGACGAGCGTCGACCTGCCCACGGACAAGAACGCCGTGTCGCTCGCCTTCGCCGGCCACGACCTGTTCCTGGCCGCGGGGCCGCAGCTCTGGCGGCTCGCCGACCTCGGCTCGGGGTCAGCGCCCACCGTGGTGTGGACCGCTCCCGGGGCGTTTCCCAACGTCTCCGCCGTGGCCGGGCACGACGGCACGCTCGCCGTCGCAGGGTACGACGCCGGGGCGCACGGCGCTCGGGTCGTGGCCGTCTCGACGGACGGGGGTGACACCTGGTCCGCCAGCGCGCCCAGCCCGACCTCGGTGATCTCGGCCCTCGACTGGGTCGGCGACGACCTCTACGCATCGGCCGGCAGCCAGAGCTGGACGATGGCCGGCGGGTCGGGCACCTGGAGCCCCGTCACCGGCGTGCCCACCGGCAATCACCGCTTCGGCGCGCTCGGCGGCGACGAGGTCGTCTCGGTGATCGGCATCGGGCTCTACCGGACGACCGACGGGACGACGTACCACCGGATCGGCCTGACCAGCACGACCGTGCACGCGCTCGGTGTGAGCACGGGACCGGACGGCTCCCGGCGGCTCGTCGCGGCGACCGCCTACGGCACGTTCGGCACGCCGGTGCCGGTCGGCGCCCCGGCCGACGTACGCGACTGGGGACGCAACAACACCGAGACGTCGATCGGGAGGGACGAGGTGTCGCTGGCCGTCGACCCGGGGGACCCGCACGTCGTCTACGAGCTGCAGCACAACGCGTTCTCGCGGTTCGACGTGTTGAAGTCGACCGACGGCGGCCAGACCTGGGACGGCGTCGAGTCGGCGCGGACCTCCGCGATCCCCTACCAGGTCGCGGTCTCGCCGGCGGACTCGTCGTACGTCTACGTCACGGAGCAGGACCCGTTCGGCTACGGCCTTCTGGTCTCGACCGACGGCGGCCAGACCTGGACGCGCCGGGCCCTCGACGAGGCGGCCACCGTGGTTGTGCCCGATCCGGTGAACGCCGCAGCCGTGTGGCTCGGCGGACCCGACGGCCTGTTCCGGTCCACCGACGCCGGCCGCACCTCGACGCGACTGTCGGGCACGCCGGTGAGCGCGATCGCCGTCGACCCGGCGGACCGGTCCCACCTGGTCGTGGGCGGCTCCACCATCGCGGTCAGCCACGACGGTGGGCGGACCCTCGACGTGGCGCGCACCGATCCCGGGCGGATGCGCGTCTCGGCCCTGACCTTCGTCGGGCGGGACGGAGTCTGCGCCGCGGCTGCGGCGTACGACGACCAGGGGCTGCTCGTCGGCGGCCGCGGGGTGCTCTGCAGCGGGAACGGAGGGCGTGCCTGGCACGACGTCTCGGGCGACCTGCCGTTCCGCTCGATCACCAGCCTGGCGGTCTCGCCGGACGGCCGATGGCTGTACGCCGGGTCGCTGGGCCAGGGGGTGTTCCGGACCGGGGTGCGGTCCGTGCTCCCCTGACCGTGGCGGCCGCCCGGTGCGGCGGGGTCACCCCCCCCGGCTCCTCCGTGCTCCTGGAGCCGGGCGGCCGCTCCACTCCGTCCCACCTCCCGTCCGGGGCACGCGGCGGGAGGTGGGACGGTGGGACGCATGAGTCATCACCTCGTCGTCACCCAGAACATGACCGTCGACGGTCGGATCGAGATGCTCGACGACTGGTTCGACCCGTCCCCGCAGGACCAGGACGTGGCCGACCTCCAGGAGGAGATGTCGCGCCAGGGCGACGCGGCCGCGGCGATGCTGTTCGGGCGACAGACCTTCGAGGACCTGCGTGGCTACTGGCCGCAGCACTCGGACGAGCCCGCTGGCGCCTCGCTGGCCCGCCTGCAGAAGTACGTCGTCTCGCGCACCCTCGGCGACCCCGGGTGGCGGGGCTCCACAGTGCTCTCCGGCGATCCCCTCGACGAGGTGCGCCGACTGAAGGGTTCGGGTCACGAGGACCTCGTGGTGACCGGCAGCATCACGCTGACCCATGCCCTGTTCGAGGCGGGTCTCGTCGACGAGCTGCGGTTGTTCGTCTACCCGGCCATCCAGGGCCGTGGCCGCACGCTCACTCCCGACGGCGTCCCGCTGCCGGACCTGACGTTGCTGGAGTCGCGGAGCTTCCGGGGTGGGGTCACCCTGCTGCGCTACTCGGTCGGCTGACGGGGGTTTCGAGACGGGCGTGGAACGCCCTCCTCACCCACCGCACGTCCTCGGTGGTCGACGCCTCCTCCACCACCGCATGTCCTCGGTGGTTGAGGAAGGCGCCCTGGCGCCTGTCTCGAAACCACCCCTGCCCGGCAACGGGGCCCATGGCTAGGGTCGCGGCATGGCCGAGAGCAAGGACCACCTGATCGGACTCCTGCTCGGCGCCGAGGAGGACTGGCCCCAGGCGTTCGAGCAGATCCTCCGGTTCGTCGGCCCCCTCGGCGTCGACGGCACCGAGCACCGGGTCGCCAGCGAACGGCTCACGATCGAGCCGTTCGACCTCACCGACCCGGTCCGCACCGGCTTGGTCATCGACCGCCTCGCGCACTGGTACTTCCACCCGCGCGAGTGGCTGAAGAAGGCCGCCCTGGTCAACGGCACCTACCTGCTGAACAGCCCGTTCACGTTCCAGTCGATGGAGAAGCACTCGGCGTACTGCGCGATGATCCGGCTCGGCCTGCACGTGCCGAAGACGGTGCTGGTGCCCTACAAGAACCCGGTCGACAACCACCGCTGGACCTACACCAGCGAGCAGTACAACGCCCCCTTCGACCTCGACGTGCTGGCCGGCGAGGTCGGCTATCCGCTCTACATGAAGCCGTTCGACGGTGGCGGCTGGCGCGGGGTGAGCCGGGTGAACGACCGGGAGGACCTCCACTCGGCGTACGACGACTCCGGCGAGATGCTGATGCACCTCCAGGCGACCGTCGACTACGAGCACTTCGCCCGCGCGCTCTCGATCGGTCCGGAGACCATGGTGATGGACTTCCGGCCGGAGCAGCCGATGCACAACCGCTACGCCGTCAACCACGGGTTCCTCAGCGAGTCGGCCGGCCTGCAGACGGTCGCGATCAGCCGCATCGTCAACGCGTTCTTCCACTGGGAGTTCAACTCCTGCGAGATGCTGGTCGCGGGCGACGAGGTCTACCCGATCGACTACGCGAACGCCTGCCCCGACGTCGCGGTCACGTCGCTGCACTACTACTTCCCGTGGGCGATCAGCGCGCTGGTGAAGTGGTCGACCTACAGCCTGGTCACCGGCCGCCGCCCGAACGTCGACCTGGAGATGACGAAGTACTTCGAGGTCGCCGACTCCGACCGCACCTACGACGAGAAGCTCGCCGCCTACCTCGTCCTTGCCGACGAGCACTTCGAGACCGAGCGCTACCACGCGTGGTGCGCCGAGCACCTCGGCCACCTCGACGAGGCGGTCGCGGAGTGGGTCAGCGGGCCAGACTTCGACCGGCTGCTGGTCGAGACCGTGCGCGCGACCTACCCGCCCCAGGAGCACGAACAGTTTCTCGCCCACTTCCGGGGACTGATCGGCCTGTGGGTCCGGGACCAGGGGACGCACCGCGGCTGACGCGTGGTCCAATGTGGGCAGCCTGTCGTCCATCTCGGGAGATCACGTGCGCGTCGTCCACACCTTGCTGCTGCCCACTCTCGTCGCCGGCGTGCTGGCGGCGTCCGGCACGGCGTCCTCAGGAGCGCCGCCGACCCACGGGGCTGCCCTCCGAGCTCCGGCGCAGGCGGGAGCCACGCTCACCGTCACCACGCAGGGACGGCCCGGCGTACCGAAGGTGTCGCCGCGTCTGGACGGCGCCAACCCACGCTGGATGGGTGATGCCAACGGCATCCTGACCAAGGACGGCAGTGGTCTGAACCCGCGGACCGAGAAGCTGATGAAGGTGCTGGGGCTGCGCTCGCTGCGCTACCCCGGCGGCACCGTGTCGAACCTCTTCGACTACCGGCGCTTCGGCGACCCCTCCGGCCCGCAGTGCCAGACGAGCGGCGGCTTCGCCCGGCCGTTCTTCAAGCCCGTCCCGGACAGCTTCTACAGCCCCGCCCTCAACGCGCAGTTCACCGGCGACATCGGCGCGGTGACCAACCTGATGCTGCCGATGGTCAACACGACGCCCGACCTCGCCCGCGGCTTCGTGAGCACGGTGAAGCAGGGCCAGACGGCCCCGCTGTACGTCGAGGTCGGCAACGAGCCCTACCTGCCCAACCAGCGCTACTGGCGCTCGAACAACGCCACGACCCGGCTGCACCAGTACCTCTCCGGCGCGACCGCCCATCAGCCGTCGTACACCGGTGACTACGCCGGCAACACCGGGCTCTTCCGGGTCACCGGCTGCAACCTCAAGACGCCGGTCAAGGCCGACGGCGCCGCGAACCAGGCGTACCGGCCACGTTTCTGGCCGATCGCCCTGGGCGCCGGCCACCGCCCGACCCTCAAGGTCGCCGGGCAGACCTGGCGATACGTCGCCCACCTCTCGTCGCAGGGTCCGTCGGCCCACGTGTTCACCGTGACCGACGGGCGGAGCCGGGTGCTCTTCGGCGACGGCGTGCACGGTGCGAAGCCGAGCGGCGCGATGAGCATCGACTACTCCGTTGCCGGGCCGGGGTTCTCCGACTTCTACCGCGCGGTCCACCAGAAGGGCGTGAAGGTCTGTGCGTCCTGGGGTCGCCTGGAGTTCGCGGCCTTGGCCGGTGGACGGCACCGGTACGACTGCCTGACCTTCCACTCCTACGCGACCGGTCGGGCGCTTCAGCACGCGAGCCTGTCCACCGCCTACCTCGGGCTCCGCACGCAGGTGGCCGACCGCGTCCGCTACGAGCACCGCCTGACCCGGGCGATCCGCCAGCAGGGGAAGGGAGCCGCGAAGCGGTTCCTGATGGTCACCGAGTACGGCACCTTGAAGCCGATCCCGCACCAGGGCTCGGAGCACCTCAACGACCTGTTGCTCGCCCAGCAGATGATCGGCCAGGTCGCGGCCGGGGTCCGGGTCTCCAACATCTCCAACTTCGACTCGTTGCTGACCCGCGCGAGCAACGGCACGACGTACCTCTCCAGCCGCGCTCGTCTCCTCCAGCTGGTGAACGACCTGGCCGGGCTCAAGCCCCGGGTGGTGCACACCACCGATGGCAACGACGTCCAGGTGCTGGCCACCCGGGACCACGGCGTGACCCGGCTGCTCGTGCTCAACATGCGCCAGGGCACCGGCCGGTTCCAGCCCGCCCTGCGGATCCCGGGCGTGTCCGGCACCCAGTGCGTCGCGGTCCGTCGGCTCGCCGGCGGACTCGGTGCCAACGACGGTCCGCTGGCGAGCACCGGGCTGCCCGCGACGGCGCAGCTGGCGGCGGCGACGTGGAAGGCCGGGACGAGCTACCGCCCATCGTTCCCGAACCACTCCGTCACCTCGCTCACGGTCAGCCCGAAGGGTTCCTCGCCCTGCCGCGCACCGCGCACCTGGTAGTCCTCCGGGTCGGAAAGGGGAGTGCGACCAGCGGCCCGCCGCCGCTCGGCGTCCCCGATCTCGAACGGGTCGCGAGCAGCGACCTGTGGTTCGGCTGACTCAGCTGTCGATGCTCTCGAGCAGCCGGGCTGCATGCGCACGCTCGGTGTCGGCGACGTCGGCCGACGTCGAGGAGCGGAGCACCCACCGGTGCGTGGTGCCATCCGGACCGACGAACGTGCCGGAGCCGAGTGCCGCCTCGATGGTCCGGCGTACGACGGCCTCGTCCTCGGTCGCGAACAGCACCCGCACGCGACGCCGTGCGCCGCGGCCGGTGAGCGAGGTGTGGTGCGGCGCCACCGGGCACGGCGGCTCGTGGTCGAGTGATCCGCAGAGGGCCACCGTGACCGCGCCGCCGAGGGCGCGGTCGTCGGCGTCCTCGGTGAGGTCGACGACGGCGTCGTGGGCGAAGGCCTGTCTCACGGTGTCAGTATGCGCAACCCGCGCCGCTCCGTTTTCGAAACCGGAAAACCGCCCGGGCGGTGGCGCGGGTCACCCTCACGACGATTCGGAGCCGGACTCCACCTGGCCGTAGACTGACGTCGTCAGCGGCTCGCCGAGGCGGGTCGCTTCTTTGATGCCCGGTGTGGTGCGCCACCTTGTGATGACTCCGTCATGACGCAGAGGTGGCGCGGAGGCCAGTGATCGGGCGCCAGAGCCTTGTCACTGCCACGGGATCGCGCGTGCGCGCCCACACCGAAGGAACCTCATGTCCGTCTTCGCCGAGCTCCCTGCTGAGCTCGTCTCCGCCCTCGCCGACCAGGGCATCACCGAGCCCACGCCCGTGCAGGCCGCCGTCGTTCCCGACGCGTTGGCCGGGCACGACGTGCTGGGCCGAGCCCGCACCGGCTCCGGCAAGACCCTGGCCTTCGGGCTCCCGATCCTGTCCCGGCTGGCCGGCGCCCGCTCGCGCCCGTGCCACCCGCGTGCCCTGATCGTCGTACCGACCCGCGAGCTCGCCAACCAGGTCGCCCGCGCCCTGCAGCCGGTGGCCGCGTCGGTCGGTCTGAAGCTGACCACGGTCTACGGCGGCACGCCGTACGAGAAGCAGACCCGGCAGCTCCGCCAGCGCGCCGACATCGTGGTCGCCACGCCGGGTCGGCTCGAGGACCTCTTCGAGAACGGCTACCTCTTCTTCGACGACATCGCGGTCACCGTGCTCGACGAGGCCGACCACCTCTGCGACCTCGGCTTCTACCCGGCCGTCGACAAGCTGGTCGGGCTCACCCCGGCCGGCAGCCAGCGGATGCTGCTCAGCGCCACGCTCGACGGCGACGTCGACCTGCTCGTGCGCACGCACCTGCGCGAGCCGCGCATCCACGAGCTCGACCCGAACGCCGGCTCGATCACCACGATGACCCACCACACGCTCACCGTCGGGGGCTTCCGCGACAAGGTCGAGGCGCTCGCCGGACTGGTCCGGGCCAACGGCCGGACCATCGTCTTCACCCGCACGCGTGAGAGCGCGACCCAGGTCGCCGAGGCCCTCAGCGACGGTGGCCTGACCGCCGTCGACCTGCAGGGAAGCCTGTCCCAGCGCGTCCGCGAGCGGAACCTCGAGCGCTTCTCCACCGGCCACGCCCAGGTCGTCGTGGCCACCGACGTCGCAGCACGCGGCATCCACGTCGACGACGTCGGCCTGGTCGTCCACTTCGACGCCGCCGGTGACGCGAAGTCCTACCTCCACCGCAGCGGCCGTACGGCGCGCGCGGGGAACGACGGCTGCGTCGTCACCCTGACGACGCCGCGTGCGGTCCCGCAGGTCGTCCGGCTCCAGCAGAGCGCCGGTGTCGAGGCACTCCACCACGACCTCCGCACGGCACCCAAGCCGATGACCGCCGCGGCTCTGGCCGAGGCCGGCCACCCCGGCCCGGTGCACACCCCGGACTCCCGGCCCGCCGGTCGATCCGGCCCGCGCAAGCCCTACCGCGGTCAGTCCCGCCGCCCTGCCGGGAAGTCGTACGCCGGTCGGCCCCACCACAGTGCCAAGAAGAGCCCGGCCGCCCGGTAGGGCACGACGTCAGCCCCGGGCCAGCTGGTAGGCGATGGTCAGCATCGTCAGGCCGATGAGCACGTCGAGCACCTGCCAGGCCCGCGGGCGTGACAGGAGCGGGGCGGCCAGTCGCGCGCCGTAGCCCAGGCCGGTGAACCACAGGATGCTCCCGAGCGACGCACCGACGGCGAACCACCACTTCCCACTCGGCCCGTGGTGCGCGGCGAGCGAGCCGAGCAGGAGCAGCGTGTCCAGGTAGACGTGCGGGTTGAGCCAGGTGAGGGCGAAGGCCTGCACCAGTGCGCCCCGCAGGCGCGGCTCCACGTCCGACGACGCGGTCAGCGCCCCGGCGTGCCGGGCCCGCCACAGCGAGCGCAGCCCGTACGCCGCCAGGAAGGCGACGCCCAGCCACCGCACGACCGTCAGCGCGGTCGGGGTGTGCTCGACGATCGCGCCGATCCCCGCGACCCCGGCCGTGATCAGCACGAGGTCGGAGACGGCGCACACTGTTACGACCGCCCCGACATGCTGCCGGAGCACTCCCTGCCGCAGCACGAACGCGTTCTGTGCCCCGATCGCCACGATCAGCGACAGACCGGTGAACAGGCCGGCGACCAGGGCGTCGAGCACGCCACGAGGGTAGGGGCTCGGCCCGAGACCTCGAATGGGAGACCCCGAATGGGAGACCCCGAATGGGGGCCTTGTGGTCGGCAGATGTCGATTCGGGGCCGGTCGACCCGTCATGGAGAGTGAACCCATCGAATCTGGAGGTCGCATGTCGGATCAACGCCGCCGTTACCTGCTCCTGCTCCCCGCCCCCGAAGCCGAGTGGGCAGAGCTGCCCGAGTCCGAGCGCGAGCTCGGGATGCAGAACCATCAACGCTTTCACGAGGCGCTGGCCGCCCGCGGGCACGAGCTGGTCACCGCGGCCCCATTGGAGCCGTCAGACCGAGCCGTCTCGATGCGCAACCGGGGCCGCGGCTCGGCGATCGTCACCGACGGGCCCTTCACCGAATCTGCCGAGCAGGTGGTCGGGTTCTACCTCGTGGAGTCGTCCGACGAGCCGGACCTGCTCGAGATCGTCCGCGCCTTCGCCGAGGGCGGCGACCACGTGGAGCTCCGCCGGCTGGCTATCGACTGAGCGGCATCCAGCGGGTGGCCGATCAGAACGCCGACTCGTCGAGGTCCATCAGCGACAGGTCGGTGTGCTCGGCGATCCGGCGCTCGGCAGCGAGCCGGGGCAGGGTGGTCTGGGCGAAGAACTGCGCCGCCGCGACCTTGCCCTCGTAGAAGGACTTGTCCTTCGCCGTCACGTCGCCGGCGAGCGCCTCGAGGGCGATCTGGGCGCCCCGCAGCAGCAGCCAGGCACAGACGACGTCACCGAGTGCCATCAGCAGGCGGCTGGTGTTGAGGCCGACCTTGTAGATGTTGCGGACGTCGCCGCCCTCGGCCGACGCGTCGGCGCTCATCAGGTCGTTGATCATGTGTCCGACGATCGCCTGGGCGTCCTCGAGCGCGGTGGCCAGCAAGCCGCGCTCGACCTTGAGCCGGCCGTTGCCTGCCTCGCTCTCCACGAACGCCTGGATCTCCTGCGCGAGGTGGCCCAGGGCGCGGCCCTGGTCCTTGACGATCTTGCGGAAGAACAGGTCCTGGCCCTGGATCGCCGTCGTGCCCTCGTAGAGGGTGTCGATCTTGGCGTCGCGGACGTACTGCTCGATCGGGTAGTCCTGCAGGAAGCCCGAACCGCCGAACGTCTGCAGGGCCTCGGTCCCGAGGAGCACCCACGAGCGCTCCGACCCGTAGCCCTTGACGATCGGCAGCAGGAGGTCGTTGACCGCCATCGCCAGGTCGTCCTTCTCGCCGTCGTGCTCGGCGATCATCACCCGGTCCTGCCACGAGGCCGTGTAGAGCACCAGGGACCTCATCGCCTCGGCGAACGACTTCTGGGTCATCAGCGAACGGCGTACGTCGGGGTGGTGGGTGATCGTCACCCGCGGTGCGGACTTGTCGGCGGCCTGGCTCAGGTCGGCGCCCTGCACGCGCTCCTTGGCGAACTCCAGGGCGTTGAGGTAGCCGGTCGAGAGGGTGGCGATGGCCTTGGTGCCGACCATCATCCGGGCGTTCTCGATGACCTGGAACATCTGGGCGATGCCGTTGTGCACCTCGCCGAGCAGCCAGCCGCGCGCCGGCTCGCCGCCGCCCACGCCGGGGTCGCCGAAGGTGAGCTCGCAGGTGTTGGAGACCTTGATCCCCATCTTGTGCTCGACTCCGGTCACGTAGACGCCGTTGCGCTCACCGGTCAGGTCGCCGGTCTCGGGGTCGAAGTGGAACTTCGGGACGATGAACAGGCTGAGGCCCTTGGTCCCCGGGCCGCCCGCGCCCTCGACGCCCGACGGCCGCGCCAGCACCATGTGGATGACGTTGTCGGTGAGGTCGCTCTCGGCCGAGGTGATGAAGCGCTTGACGCCCTCGATGTTCCAGGTGCCGTCGTCGTTGGGGGTGGCCTTGGTGCGGCCGGCGCCGACGTCGGAGCCGGCGTCCGGCTCGGTGAGCACCATCGTGGTGACCCAGCGCTGGTCCACGATCAGCTTGGCGATCTTCTTGTCGCGCTCGTTGCCGTTGCGGTTGAGCACGCCGGCGAACATCGGGCCGGCGCCGTACATCCAGATGGCGGGGTTGGCGCCGAGCACCATCTCGCCGACAGCCCACTCCATGGTCGACGGTGCCGGCGTGCCGCCGAGATCGGCGTGCGTGGCCAGCCGCCAGAACTCGGCATCCATCCAGGTGCGGTAGCTCTTCTTGAACGACTCGGGGACGGGCGCGGTGTGGGTCTCGGGGTCGAAGACGGGCGGGTTGCGATCGGCGTCCTCGAAGGAGGCCGCCAGGTCCTCGCGGGCGATCCGGTCGACCTCGGCCAGCACCTCGCGCGCGGTCGCACCGTCGACCTCGGAGAACGGCCCGGTGCCCAGGACGTCGTCCCGGCCCAGCAGCTCGAAGAGGTTGAACTCGATGTCGCGGAGGTTGCTCTTGTAGTGGCCCATGTCCCTTACCTGTTCGCGTCGGCGACGGGTGCTCCCGAGTCGAAAGCCCTGTCATGAGTACTGCTACTCATCAGTAACTTGATTCTGCCTCGCGCGCCGGGAGCAGGCAACCGCTTCGGCGGAACGGCGCGCCGATGACGACGTGGCGCACCGGCTCGGTGTGAGCGAGCCCACGTAGCAATACCCGGTTCGGAGGGCGGTTCTGGGAGACTGCTCGCATGCGAGTCTCAGCCAAGGCGGACTACGCGTTGCGCGCCCTGATCGAGATGGCCGCACGCGCAGAGGGGGACGCCGCCCGCCCGGTCAGCGCCGAGGAGCTGGGCAAGCTGCAGGAGATCCCGCACAACTTCCTCCAGGCGATCCTGGCCGACCTCCGCAAGGCCGGCATCGTGATCGCCCAGCGCGGCCAGTCCGGGGGCTGGCGCCTGGCCAAGCCCGCAGACGGCGTGTCCGTGGCCGACGTGATCCGGGCCGTCGACGGACCGCTGGTCTCGGTCTACGGCCTCCGCCCGGAGGCCGTCTCGTACAACGAGCGGGCCGATGCGCTTCAGCGGGTCTGGATCGCCGCCCGCCACTCGCTGCGCGACGTCTTCGAGCAGGTCAGCGTCGCCGATCTCGCTCAGGGAGCCCTCCCACCCGCGGTCGCACGCCTCACCGAGGACGAGGACGCCTGGCAGCCGCACTGAGCGGCTCGCAGTCGGTGCGGTAGCTCAGGGTCCGGCCGGACCCTCGGCCTCGGTCACCCACTCCACGAACGGGCGCAGCGTCCGCCAGTCGTCGCGGACCGCCTCGAGCAGCTCGGGGGTGTGGATGATCGGCTCGAAGCCGTAGTCGTGGCCGATCGTCAGGGACTTGTGGCGGAGCAGGTTGATCCGCGGATGGCTCAGGTCGTAGCCGCGAGGGGCGGTCTTCAGCACGTGTCCGCCGATCACCCACCCGTTCGCCTCGAGCTTCTTGATCAGCTGCGCCAGGTCGTTGCCGCGCCCGTCGTCGTCGATGGCCTCGCGGATCAGGGCGATCCGGGGTCCGCTGGCGTCGTAGAAGCCGGCCCCGGTGCGGATGCCGCGCGCCGAGACCTCGACGTACCAGCCGGTGGCCGGACCGACCTCGATGAACGCCCCCTGGGCGGTCTTGTACGGCGTCTTGTCCTTGGCGAACCGGACGTCGCGGAAGGGGCGGAAGATCTTGGCCTCACCGAACTCCTCGCCGAGGGCGGCGCAGAGCGCCACCATCGGTCGCTTCACGGAGTACTCGTAGGTGCCCTTGTGCTTCTCCCAGAACGTCCTGGAGTTGTCCGCCTCCAGATCGTCGTAGAAGTCGAGGGCCTGGCTCGGGAATCCACTGAACTCGGCCGGCATGTCATCGAGCCTACGACGCGCGAGCCTCCCGCGGTGGTCAGCCGAGGTCGGTCGTGACCTGCTCGTCACCGGCTTGTGAGTACGCCGTGACCGTCAGGTGGGTGCCGCCGCAGCGCGCCGGTGAGAAGAACGCGTTCCCGGTGCCCTTCGAGGAGTACGCGATGGTCAGGCTCGCGGTGCCGGGCGCCCAGCGCAGCAGCGTGGCCGGGTCGCTCCGCGAGCCCGGGTCGCGGGTGAAGTACGCCGACCCGGCGCAGGTCACGAGCGAGCCCGACGTCCCGGGGCCGAGGTCCCACCAGCCTGAGTCGGTGTGTGCGTAGAAGTGGGCCGCGTCGATCCGATGGGCGTTGGGGACCACGGACCAGATGGTGGTGCCGTCGAGCAGGGCGGAGTCCCAGCCCCGGCACTCGGTGACGCCGGGCAACGTCGTGAGCTCGGCGCCGTCGACCTGGTCGAGCGTGCGGCACGACGGGTGGTGGTCGTCGAAGGTGAGCATCGTCGTGCCGTCTGTGGTGATCGCGGCGCGGCTGAAGCCGTGGCGGGGCGCGGCGCACCACCCGGTCGTACCGGCGAGGTCGGTGAGGCGGACCGTGGCCAGGCAGTAGCGACGGTGTCCGCCGGACGTCGCGTGGACGAGGGTCTCCGGACCGAGGGCCCAGGTGCCGCCCACCACGGTCGGAGGCACCGACGTGCTGCTCAGGACCCGGGCACTTCCGGTGTCGAGATCGACGAGGGTGGCGCGGTCGGGGTCGTTCGCCTGGCGGTCCTCGCTGACGACCAGCGCATGGCTGTCGTCGAGGAACGCGTCGGTGATCGAGGCGTGGTCGCCGGCCACGATCGTGCGCGGGTGCGGGCCGGCGAGCCGGGCCGAGCCGCCCCCCTGCGGAACGGTCAGGGTCCACCCGTCGCCGACGGTGACCAGGTCCTCGGTCGAGCCGGGGACGGCCTTCCACTGCAGCGGCGCCTGGCCGACGGCGGCGACCACCGGGTGCTCCGGGCTGCCGACCGACGTCGCGCTCGGGCTGGGGTCCGTGGTCGCGGAGCCGGACGCGATCGTGTGCGGTGGGCTGGCGACGGGTCCGGAGCGGTCGCTGGTCGGCGAGGAGGAGGTCGCACCGCCACAGGCACTCAAGGCGCACCCGATCGCGAGCGCGGCCGAGCCCGCGGTGACCACCCGGCGTACCGACATCACACTCCGAGATTGTGCTGGAAGTGGGCCTCGTTGGCCCGGTAGGACTTGTACGCGTTGCGCCACTGCACCCGGTCGATGAACGGCTCGTCGGGGTGGAAGCGCTGCTGGTTCCACGGCTCGAAGTAGCCGAGCAGCGGCGGCTTGCCGTCGCGCTTGCGATAGCCGCGGCCGACCTGGAAGTGCCCCGACCCGTCATGGTCGAGGTAGGGGTAGAAGCGCTGGAGCAGCACCGGGTGGAGCACGACCGGTGCGCGGTAGTCGACGATGTGGCGGGCCATCAGCAGCCGCCACTGGGCGAAGGTCCAGTCGCCGACGTCGAGGGTGATGTAGGGACCGGCGTGCGAGGCGTTGTCGTAGCCGGTCGCCCGGTTGACGACGTGGACCATCGAGGTGATCGCCGTGCCGCTGGTCGTGGTGCCGAGCTCGTGCGCCCAGTGGTGCTGGCGGCGTTCGCGGTGGGACCAGCCCCAGGCGATCATCTGCATCGTGGTGGGTCCGCACCAGTAGGTGCGGTGCTGCGCTCGCACCTGGCTCGGGTGGAGCACCGCGCCCTGGCTCGGGTAGTCGCTCCAGTGCTTGGCCGGGTGTCGTCCGGTGGTGTCGGGACTGGCCGACGTGCGCGACGAGGTGGCCGTCGCCAGGAGGGTCCGGCGTACCTCGGGGTGGCGAGCGAAGAAGCCGTGCGGAAGCGGGACCCCTTGGAACTGGTGGCGGATCAGCCACACCTTGGCCACCGTCCGCGCGGCCCGGGTGAGCTCGGCACGCTCGGCCGTGGCCCGCGCCGTGGGCGACATCCGCGCGGCGAGACGAAGGGCGTCGTACGTCGACAGGTCTCCGGTGGAGCTCACCGCCGGCCGCCGGGCCGCGGGCTGGGCGAGCAGCGAGGCGGTACGGGCGCGCACCTGCGACTGGGTCTGGTCGGTCCAGCCGGTGCCGAGGCAGTAGCGCTGGCCCTCGAACGTCGCGCACCTGACCACGGCGTCGACCAGCGCTCGCGGCGACGTGGTCGTGGCGCTGCGGCCGGCGGTGAGTCCGGCCTCGACGACCCGGTCGATCGTCCGGCGGTAGGCCGGGGTGAGGCGGCCGTAGCCGGCGGCCAACGGACCCTCGGCTCGCGCCTGGCCGGTGGTGCGGATGGTGCCGTCGTCCCCGCCGCCGCGGGGGACGAACGGGAGCAGGGCCAGGAGCAGGACGAGGACACCGAGACTGATCCAGCGTGGGCGTGTCATGGGGAAGACCTCAGAACTTCAGACGCCACTTGCCCCCCACTGTCCACAAGGGTCACAGGAGAGTCAAGACGGGGGCAGGGTCGCCGGGCATCTGGGAGGGCTGTCGTACCAGCGCAATTGCGCGGCTGTGACAGTGCTGACTGCTCCCCGACTGTCACACCGGCGCAATTGCGCGGAACTGCACTCGTGGACCTTCGCTCGTGAAGATCGTGCTTCGTCGTCCTCGGAACGACGTTCCGAGGACGACCTCGGCGACCGTTCTGCGCATACGACCGAGGCTTCGTTTCTTCTCCTCGCTCGGCGGAACTTCGTTCCGACGAGCGACTCGAGCGGATGACGAGGCTCGAACTCGCGACATCGACCTTGGGAAGGTCGCGCTCTACCAACTGAGCTACATCCGCATGCCGGCTGGGCCGGCGTGGAGGATCGTACCCGAGCGTTCTCGACCCGTCAGATCGGCTCGAGGGTGGGCCGCTTGGCGGTGATGCCGTCGCCCGAGGACTTCCCGGTAAGGCGACGCTTGATCCACGGGGCGGCGTGCTTCACGACCCAGTCGAGGTCGGCGCGCTTGCCGGCACGGAACGGCGTGATGCCGAGGGAGCCCGTCGGATCGGAGACGTCCAGGTCCAGATCGTGCGCGACCCCGAGGGTCTCGAGGACCTCGATGGCCACGGCGCGGTGGCCGAGCGGGCCGAGGTGCAGCCGGTCCTCGGACCACATCAGCTCGGGATGCTCGGGGCGCATCCGCCAGGAGTCGAGGACGATCGCACCGTGCCGCTCGGCGATCTCGCGCACCCGCTCGTTGTAGATCGCGAACCGGCCGCGCAACCGGGCGAACGGACCCCCGCCACCCGGGTCGAACGCCGTGAAGACTCCGACCGTCGCACCGGTGGCGGCCAGCGTGCCGACGGCGTCGTCGTAGAGCTCGGCGAGCGCGTCGACGTCACAGCGCGGGCGGATCAGGTCGTTGCCGCCGGCGTAGATGGTGACCAGGTCCGGCTCGAGGGCGATCGCCGGTTCGAGCTGCTGGGACAGGATCGGTTGCATCGTGCGACCGCGGACGGCGAGGTTGGCGTAGCCGAAGTCGTCGGTCGTGGTCGCCAGCACCTCGGCCACCCGGTCGGCCCAGCCGCGTACGCCGTTCGGCCGCGTCGCGTCGTGGTCGCCGACGCCCTCGGTGAAGGAGTCACCGATCGCGACGTACCGGTGGAAGACGGGTGCGGTCACGGTCGCATGGTGCCAGAGCCCTCGTCGGTCGAGCTTGTCGAGACCGCTTTCCGTGGTCTCGACGAGCTCGACCGAAGGGGGGCGCGCTCGACCGACGGGGGCCCGGTAGCGTTCGGGCCGTGCTGCTGAGCGACCGCGACATCCTGGCCGAGATCGACGCCGGCCGGATCGTGATGGAGCCGTGGGAGCCGGAGATGCTGCAGCCGTCGTCGATCGACGTCCGGCTGGACCGGCTCTTCCGGGTCTTCGAGAACCACAAGTACCCCCACATCGACCCAGCCGCCGACCAGTCGGACCTGACCCGGGTGGTCGAGCCCGAGGGCGACGACCCGTTCATCCTGCATCCGGGGGAGTTCGTGCTGGGGTCGACGTACGAGGTCTGCACACTGCCCGACGACGTGGCCGCCCGCGTCGAGGGCAAGTCGTCACTCGGTCGGCTCGGCCTGCTCACGCACGCGACGGCCGGCTTCGTCGACCCGGGCTTCTCGGGCCACGTGACGCTCGAGCTGGCCAACGTCGCCACCCTGCCGATCAAGCTCTACCCGGGCATGAAGATCGGCCAGTTCTGCTTCTTCCGGCTCTCGTCGCCGTCGGAGCATCCGTACGGCTCCGAGAAGTACGGCTCGCGCTACCAGGGCCAGCGGGGACCCACACCGTCGCGCTCGTTCCAGAACTTCCACCGGACCCACATCGGATGACCGCCCTGGACGGCGTCACCGTCGCCGTGCTCGGCGGGACCGGCCCGCAGGGGCGAGGACTGGCGCGCCGTTGGGCGACCGCCGGCATCCCGGTCGTGATCGGCAGCCGCGACTCCGGCCGCGCGGCCGAGACCGCGGTGGAGCTGGCGGACGCCACCGGCGGCGACGTACGCGGGTTGTCGAACGCCGAGGCCGCGATTGCCGGGCAGGTGGTCCTGGTCTCCGTTCCCTACGACGGTCACGCCGAGCTGCTCCGGTCGCTGGCGTCCGCGCTCGAAGGCAAGATCGTCATCGACTGCGTGAACCCACTCGGCTTCGACCAGCAGGGTGGCTACGCGCTCGAGGTGCCGGACGGGTCCGCCGCCCAGGAGGCTGCGGCCCTGCTGCCCGGGTCGATCGTCGTGGCAGCGTTCCACCACGTCAGTGCGGTCGTCCTCAACGACCCGGAGGTGGACTCCGTCGACACCGACATCCTCGTGCTCGGGGAGGCGGAGCACCGCGACGCGACGGATCTCGTCCGTGCTCTGGCCGACGCGATCCCCGGAGTCCGCGGTGTCTACGCCGGGCGGTTGCGCAACGCCCACCAGGTGGAGGCGCTGACGGCCAACCTGATCGCGGTCAACCGGCGGTACAAGGCCCACGCGGCGATCCGAGTGACCGGCGTCTGACATCCCTCGTCGGTCGAGCTTGTCGAGACCACGAAGAAGCCGGCCCCCATCGATGGTCTCGACAAGCTCGACCGACGATGGGGACCGGCTCGGGTCCCTGCATGCCTCACAGCCAGCTGAGCCGGCGGATCTTCCGGTGGTGACGGCGTACGCCGGTGGGGCGCGCCGCGTGGGTGGGGTGGATGCGGTCCTCGATCAGGTAGCGGGCCTGGGCTTCGATCACGGTCTCGTTCATGGCGGTTCTCCTGTGCTGGTTGGTGGGTGCGTGTGGTTGATGTGGTCAGACTTCGCGCAGCGTGATGTCGCCGCTGACGGTGCGGGCCTCGAGCTCGACGTGCTCCTGGCCCTCCTGCGGGGCGCCGACGCTCTCGACGTTCGAGCGGACGGAGCCGGTGACGGTGTTGATGTCGGCCCAGACCGGGGTGCCGGCCGGGATGCCGATGTGCAGGTCGCTGCTGGCGCCCTTGACGCTGACCCGGCCGCGTCGGACCGAGCCGATGCTGAGGTCTCCGCTGCCGGTGGACAGCGACACGTCGGCGTTCGCGGTGGCGACCTTCAGGTCGCCCGAGCCGGTCTTGACGACCGCGTTGCCGTTGGTGGTGCCGACCTCGACGTCGCCGGAGCCGGTCGAGATGTTGAGCCGGCCGACGCACGTGCCGACCGAGATGTCGCCGGAGCCGCTCTTGACCTGCAGCTCCTCGTGGGCCTCGGCGATCTCGACGTCGCCCGATCCGGTGTCGACGCGGGCGCTGCCGGCGAAGGTGTCGGCCGCGATGTCTCCCGAGCCGGTCTTCAGCCGGGCGTCGTTCACCTGGCCCTCGACCGAGATGTCGGCGCTGCCGGTCTTCACCGCGAGGTTGCTGTTCTGCGGCAGCTCGACCCGGACGTGGAGCTCCCGGTCGCGGCCGCTGAACCAGCTGCCGCCGTCCTTGGGGGCGATCACCGAGAGGCGGTTGTCCTCGAACGTCACGGCCACCTCCTCGGCGTCGTGACCCTCGATGTCGACGGTGCTCGTGCCGGCGGCGGTCGCACTGACCTCGACCTTGCCCTTGCCGATCTCGACGTAGAGCTCGATCGGCTCGGGGGTCTCGAACTGGCGGTTCATCTGGTGCCTCCTGTGGCGGGTGTTCCAGGGTGTGGAGTTCCGGAGGAGCGGCGGGTGCCGTCCTCTACTGCCTGTGTGGGTGTGAGCGTCGGGGTCCGGCTCCGGGTCAGAGCCAGCCGGTCATGCGCTTGCCGCCGCGCCGGCCGCCCTTGTCGCCGAAGGGGTCGTTGCCGCCGAAGAACGGGATGCTGGACAGGTCGACGTCGATGTTGATCGCGCCCTCGCGGGTGGCGGCCCGGACGATGTTGACCAGCCAGGTGTTGAGCGACTGGCCGGCGTCCGCCGCGCGCTCCTCGGCCTTGGCCTTCACCGACTCCGGGATGCGGAGGGTGATCCGCGACAGGTTGCCGTCCTCGATGTCCTCCGGCGCCGGGGGCGGGGGAGGAGCCGGCGGCGCGGGGGCGGAGCCGTGGACCAGGAAGTCGAGGTCGCGACCGTTGAGTCGTACGTCGACGCCGCCGTTGGGCATCTCCGCGGTGATCTCGGCCGCGGCCTGCGAGACCGCCTCCATGATCGCCAGCCGGGAGCTGGAGTCGAGGGCGAAGCCGAGTCGCTCGGCGGCCTGGCGGGTCTCCTCGCCGGCGGAGTCCGCGGCGGAGACGAGCGAGGACCGGAGGCTCTCGACGTACGGGGTGATGTCCATGTGCATCACTATGACATCACAGTGATGTCATGTCAAGAACTTCGTGACATCAAATGATGTCATCGCGGTGTCATGCCGCGTTTGTGCAGGTCAGAGGTCGAACAACGACTTGTTCTCGTCCAGGTCGACGGCGCTCCCGGGCTTGGCCTCCGGCCCCGTGGGCTCGGGCTTGGGCTCGGGCTCGGGCTTGGGCTCGGGCTCGGGCTCGGCGGCAGCCTCGGGCTCGGGGGCGGGGATGTCGAAGAGGGAGCCCGACGGGCTCTCGGCTGCCGGCTCCTCGGTGGTGGTCTCGACAGGCTCGACCGACGATGGTTCCGGCTCGGCCGACGATGGCTCCGGCTCGGCCGACGATGGCTCCGGCTCGACGTCGAAGAGCGACGACCCCGAGGGCGCTGCCGGCTCCTCGGTGGTGGTCTCGACAGGCTCGACCGACGATGGTTCCGGCTCGGCCGACGATGGCTCCGGCTCGGCCGACGATGGCTCC
>Ga0070665_100001668_pt1 | contig 25595 bp, 21 predicted proteins | sample KBSS13metaG_FD_65862 | JGI IMG/M metagenome (GOLD analysis project Ga0070665, IMG submission 65862) | Switchgrass rhizosphere microbial communities from Kellogg Biological Station, Michigan, USA - KBS S1-3 metaG | ecosystem: Host-associated > Plants > Roots > Rhizosphere > Soil ... | reverse complement strand
GGCGCCAACCCGGCCGAGCTGGTCTCCAGCCCGAAACGCTCCGAGAAGCTGCCCCACGTCCTCAGCACCGAGCAGATGCGGGCGCTGCTGGAGCGGATCCCGGCGCGCACCCCGCTCGAGCTGCGCGACCGGGCGATGCTGGAGCTCGCCTACTCCTGCGGCCTGCGCTGCGAGGAGATCGTCAACCTCGACGAAGGATCGCTCGACTTCGAGACCGAGCAGCTGCGGGTGCTGGGCAAGGGATCGAAGGAGCGGCTGCTGCCGGTGGGGGAGCCGGCGCAACGGGCCCTGCGGCGCTATCTCGACAAAGGCCGCCACGCGCTGGCGGTCGAGAAGCGCGAGCAGGCGCTCTTCCTCTCCAAGTCCGGCCGCCGCCTCTCCAACTCCGACGTCACCCGCCGCCTCGGCCTCTGGACCCGCGAAGCGGCGCTTGCCGCCGGCGTCTCGCCGCATTCACTTAGACATTCCTTTGCAACCCATTTGCTCGAGGGCGGCGCCGACCTGCGTACGATTCAGGAGTTACTAGGTCACGCATCGATCTCGACCACCCAGGTTTACACCCGAGTCGACGCCGCCCGCCTGCGTGACACTTACGCTGCCAGCCACCCCCGCGCATGAACCAAACCCCCGCAAACGACCGTAGAATCGCCTGATGGAAACGGGCGTGAAAGAGGTCGAGCTCCGTGACCTGTGGCGGCGCTACAAGGACGACGGAGACGAGGGCGCCCGCGAGCGGCTGGTCGTCGCCTACTCGCCGATGGTCAAATTCGTCGCCGGCCGGCTCGGCGCCGGCCTGCCGTCGCACGTCGAAGACGCCGACCTGATCTCCTACGGCCTCGTCGGCCTGATCGGCGCGATCGAGCGCTTCGAGCCCGAGCGGGGGATCAAATTCGAGACCTTCGCGATGACCCGCATCCGCGGCGCGATCATCGACGAACTGCGCTCGCTCGACTGGGTGCCGCGCTCGGTCCGCTCCCGCGCCCGCGAAATCGAGACCGCGCAGGCGAAACTCGAGCACGAACTGCAGCGGGCGCCGACCGAGGCCGAGCTGGCGAGCAAACTGAACCTCACCGAGGCGGAACTGCAGAGCGCGCTGCTGGAGATCGCCAACTCCTCGGTCTACGCGCTGGACGAGCTCTGGACCGTCTCCGACTCCTCCGGCGACCAGGTCTCGCTGCTCGACACGATCGCCGACGAGAGCGCCGCCGACCCGCAGGAAGCTCTCGCCTCGACCGAGGTCAAGGACCTGCTGACCGAGGCGATCGGCTCGCTGCCCGAGCGCGAGCAGCTCGTCGTCGCCCTTTACTACTACGAGAACCTCACCTTGCGGGAGATCGGCGAGGTCCTCGGGGTCACCGAGTCGCGCGTCTCGCAGCTGCACACCAAGGCGGTCATGCGGCTCAAATCCTCCCTCCAGCAGGCCTGATGCGGGGCCGGCACGAGGGACGCGGCCGGCTGCGGGGCTTGCTGCGGCCGCTGCCGCCCGAGCCATCCGCCTCGACGCCTTTCGCCCGCGCCGCCGCCCGCTTCAACTCCAGCGAGGCCGGCCACGCGGTCGCCGGCCTGACCCGCACGCTCGGCGTGCCGCGGGCCTCGGTGGGGGCCTCGGCCGGGGCGCCCGGCGTGGTCCGGGTGACGGTCGCCTGGGAGCTCTCCTGGTACCAGTGGGGAGTCGACGTCGGCGACGAGCTGCGGCCGGTCTTCGAGCTCGGCAAGGGCGGCGAGATTGACCAGCTCGACGCCGCGGCGCGGCAGTGGAACGCGGTCGTCGCCGCCGACGGCAAGCTGCGCCTGGCGGGGGAGCGGGCGCCGAGCCGATGAGCCGCTTCACGGTCAACGTCGACGGCGGCGCCCGCGGCAATCCCGGTCCCGCCGCGATCGGTGTCGTCCTGCGCGACGGCAGCGAGGTGGTCGAGGAAGTGGGGGAGACGATCGGCGAGGCGACGAACAACGTCGCCGAGTACCGGGCGCTGCTGCGCGGGATCGAGCTGGCGGCCGAGCACGGCGCCACCGAGCTGGAGCTGGTCGGCGACTCCGAGCTCGTCGTGCGGCAGGTGGAAGGCCGCTACAAAGTCAAAAACGCGGGGATGAAGAAGCTGCACGACGAGGTCAAGCGGGCGCTGCGGGATTTCGACTCCTGGTCTATCCGCCACGTCCGCCGCGAGAGCAACGCCGACGCCGACCGCCTCGTCAACGAGGCGCTGGACGGAGCCCGCAATGGCTGAGAGCCCGCGCGGGCCGATCGATCCAGGCGTCGACATCGGCCACGTCCACCTCAAGGTCGCCGACGTCGACCGCGCGCTCGAGTTCTACTGCGGCGTCCTCGGCTTCGAGCTGATGCAGCGCTGGGGCGCCGACGCGGCGTTCATCTCGGCCGGCGGCTACCACCACCACATCGGCCTCAACTCCTGGTCCTCGAAGGGCGGCTCGCCCCCCGCGCCCGGGACCACCGGCCTCTTCCACACGGCGATTCGCTACCCGACGCGCCGCGCCCTCGCCGACGCGCTGCGCCGCCTCAGCGAGGCCGGCTGGCCGCTCGAAGGCGCCTCCGACCATGGCGTCAGCGAGGCGCTCTACCTCTCCGATCCCGACAGCAACGGGGTCGAGCTCTACTGGGACCGCCCGCGGGAGGAGTGGCCGCGCCCGGCCGACGGCGAAGGCGTCGAAATGGGCACTACGCCGCTCGACCTCGACAGCCTGATCGCCGAGCTGCGCGACTAGCTAGGAGCAGCGGGCGCAGGCGACCTCACGCGGGCGCCGAAGCCGACGCCAAGGCAGGGAGGAGCGCAATGGCAGCCGTGGCCAGGGAGAAAACGACGGCGCCGATATGGGTCCTCTTCATGCTCCTCCTGCCTCGCGTCGGTGGGGATGGATCATGGGAACGACAACGGACTACCCAATAATTGGTAGCACAAACTTTGTCACTCGGGAAGGGCGACTGCCGAAATCGTCTTCCACGCCGCGTGTAATGCGGGGTCCCGGCCTCCGCCGCGGGCGACCATATTGTGGCCGGCCCTTGTACGACACCTCTCAGCATCCGACCGGCGGCGGGGCGCGAGACCGGTCGCTTCCCGGCTGGCCCGACTCCAGGCCCCTCCGCGCCTGGCAGGAGGAGGCGACCGCGGCCGTCCGCGCGCATTCGGCCGCTAGCTTCCTAGCCTCGGCCACGCCGGCGGCCGGCAAGACCACCTTCGGCCTCCACATCGCCCACCGGATGCTGAGCGCCGGGTTCGTCTCGCGCGTGGTCGTCGCCGGTCCGACCACCCACATCTGCCGCCAGTGGGCCGCCGACGCGGCCCGCTACGGCATCGACCTCGAGCCGAACCGGCCGAACGCGGACGGGCCGGAGTCGTCCGACTTCCACGGCGTCGCCGTCACCTACCAGACGATCGCCGCCGGGCCGGAGACCCACCGGCAGGCCGCCGCCCGCCGCCCGACCCTGCTGATCGCCGACGAGCCGCACCACATGGGCGACCTGGCCGCCTGGGGCCTGCAGACCCGCAAGGCCTTCGACGGCGCCCGCTTCCGGCTCCTGCTCTCGGGCACGCCTTTCCGCTCCGACAACTCGGCGATCCCCTGGGTCACCTACGACGACGAGGGTCTGAGCCGGGCCGACTACGCCTACGGCTATCCGCAGGCGCTGGTCGACCGGGTCTGCCGGCCGATCACCTTCCTGCCCTACGACGGCGAGATGGAATGGGTCTCCGACGGCCGGCTGCGCAGCGCCGACTTCGACCTCGTCCTGCCGGCCGCGGAGTCGGCTCGCCGTCTGCGGACGGCGCTCAGCCCGGAGGGCGAGTGGATGGGCGAGGTGCTGCGCGACGGCGACGCCAGGCTGAGCGAGGTGCGCGCCGACGGGCACCCTGACGCGGGCGGCCTGGTCATCGCCTCCGACCAGGATCACGCGCGGGCGATTGCGGCGCGGCTCGGGTCGATCTCGGGCGAGCAGCCCGAGCTGGTGATGAGCGACGAGCCGGGCGCCAGCCGGCGGATCGCCGACTTCGCCTCTTCCGACCGGCGCTGGCTGGTCTCGGTCCTGATGGTCTCCGAGGGCGTCGACATACCCCGCCTGCGGGTCGGCGTCTACGCGACGGCGGCCCGGACCGAGCTCTTCTTCCGCCAGGTAGTCGGCCGCTTCATCCGCGCCACCCCGCAGCCGCGACGGCAGATGAGCTACCTGCTGATGCCGGCCGATCCGCGGCTGAAGGCGCTCGCCCACGAGATCGAGCTGGAGCGCCGCCACGCGCTCGACCTCTCGCCGCTCGCCGAGGAGGAAGAGGCCGAGGAGATCGACGAGGGCCCGGAGCAGCGCAAGCCGGGCGAAGGCTTCGCCGTCCTCAGCTCGGGCGACGCCGAGCTCGACGAGGCGATCATGAGCGAAACCACGCTTCAGCTCTTCCCGACCGACGACCCCAGGCCGGCCGCGAAGAAGCCGATCGCCGCCGCGCCCGAAACCGTCTCGGAGAGCCGCGAACCAGAGCGGGAGTCGGCCTACGCGACCCGGGAGCGGCTGCGCGCCGAGCGCAGGCGGCTCGTCGGCGACGTCGCCCGTCGCACCGGCAAGTCCCACCGCGAGGTCCAGGCCCGCATCAACCGCGACACCCGTACCCGCTCGGTCGCCAGCGCCACGATCGAGCAGCTCGAACGCGGCAACGCGAAGCTGCGCCGCGAGCTGTGGGGGTGAGCTCGCTCTAGCTGGCGCCTCAGCGTTTGTGGCGGCGGTGCGCTTTCTTCTTTTTCACGCACCTCTGCTTGCCCTTGACGACCTTCTTCTTGAAGCCCTTCTTGCAGTGCAGCCGCTTCGGTACCGGCGTCGGCGCAGGCGTCGGAGTCGCTCCGGTGCCGGGCGGAGCAACGCTGCCGCTGCTTCCAGCCGGCGGTTCGCCGCCGCTTTCTTCTTCTTGTTCTTCTTCTTCGGAGGGCGGTTCGCCCGCTTGCGTCTCGACCGCTCCGGCATCGCAATTGGTCTTGCCGGTGCCCGGTCGGGGCAGGCCGCGCTGGTCTTCGTGGACGGCGCAGGAGGCCGCCGGGACCGCTCCGATCGCGGAGCCGCTTGCCCCCGGCAGCAGCGTCTCGGTCAGGCCGCCGTTGTCGGCCAGCGGGCCGAGCATCGGATCGGCGACTTCGCCGGGACAGGTGGTGTCGTTCCAGGTGACGTTTCCGCCTTGGTCGACGATGTCGACATAGGTCGGGTAGTAGCGCTGGAAGCAGTTGGCATCGCCTTCGAGTTCGTCGCCGTTCCTGGCGACGATCGAGTTCTTGATGAAGATCGCGGAGCCGTTGTCGTAACGGCCGCCGGTGTCGATCCCGGCTCCGAGACCGCGTTCTCCACAGCAGCCTCCCCGGTCCGGTGCCGCCGAGTTGCCGGTAAGGCCACCCGCGCCGAGGCCGTTCCCGGCGATCGTCACGTGCGTGAGGACCACTTCGGAGCCGCTCGCCGCCCCCTCCGACCAGATGCCCCCGCCGTCGCCTCCCCATCCGCCGACGCCGCCGCCGAGGGTCGATTCTTCGCCGCCACCGCCGGGGCCACCGGTGCCGCCCTCGCCGGTCCGGTTGCCGAAGATGGTCACATTCGTCAGGTGCACCGTCGAGTGGCCGCCAAACCCGGCGCCGGTGAAGAGACCGCCTCCGCGGCCGCCACCGCCGCCGGTGCCCGCCCGACCGCTGTCCGCGAAATAACCGTATTTGTTCGGGCCACCGCCGGCGCCCGAGCCGCCTCCAGTGCCTCCGGCCCCGGTGCCGTTGCCGCTGATCGTCGAGTTGGTCATCGTCAGGCTGCCGGCGTTGTAGATGCCACCGCCGCCTTTCAGAAGGTCCGAGTTGTAGCCCGTGTTCTTCTGGTATTGGATGCCGCTGTTGCCGCCTTCGCCGCCGTCGCCGCCGTCGCCAGGGCTGAATTCGTTTACTTCTCCGGTGCCGAACGCACCGGTTCCGCCTTCGCCGCCCCGCCCGGTGAAGTTGCCGCTGATGGTCGAGCCTTCGACGGTCAGGCTGCCGGCGTTGTAGATGCCGCCGCCGTCGCCCGAGGCTCCCCCTGCCCCGCCGTCGCCGCCGTTGGGGAAGTGGCCGATCGCGTTGACTCCCTGACCCCCTTCGCCGCCCCTGCCGCCGTCGCCGGTGAGGTTTTTGCTGATCGTCGACTGCCTGATGATCAGATTCGCGCCGGGTTCGTTGAAGATGCCGCCGCCAGATCCTCCCTTGCCACCGCTCCCGCCGCTGCTCTCCACCGGGCCGTTCATCCCCAGGTCGCCTTTGCCGGTCTGGTTTTCGGTCACCACCACGTGTTCGAGGATCAGCACGCCCTTGTTGAGTATTCCGCCGCCGTTGCCGACGACGTTTTCCGTGTAGAGGCTGGGAGCGAAGCCGCCGTCGGGCGTGTGCCCTTTGGTGATCTTGAAGCCGACGACCGTGACGATCGCGCCGGATTTGACCTCGAGCACCCGGTCGTTTCCGCCTTTGATCACCGACTGGGTGGGGGAGGCTTCGTTGCCCACGATCCGGAGATTGCCTTTTTTGACGACCAGCTCGTTGGTCAGCGTGATCGTGTTGTCGGGCACGTTGATCGTCGTCGTCGGGCTTTCGACGGTGCCGCAGCCGTTGCTGGTTTCCGCTTCGACCGCTTCGATCACGCTGCGCAGGCTGCAGCCACCGCTGTCGCCGGTCGAGCCGACGTTCATGGCGGCGCCCGCCGGCGAGCAAAATGAGAGTGCCACGAGCGTGGAGGCCGCGATGGGCGCTAGGCAAAGGCGAAGTACCCGAGTGATGATCTGTCCCCCTGAGTAGCTGACGGTGCGCGGCATCCTGCCAGGCCGGGTTCGAACCTTCAAGAGGCTTGACACAGGAAAGCCCCGCCGGAGCGGGGCTTTCCCTAGAGCGGCTGAAGGGATTCGAACCCTCGACCTTCTGCATGGCAAGCAGACGCTCTAGCCAGCTGAGCTACAGCCGCACGGGGGGCATTCTAGCTGTGGCGGCGCGGTCGGCGCGGTAGCCTGCTCGGCAGGTCGAAGATGCTTTTCCGTCAGATCATCCACGAGGACCTCGGCTGCGCCTCTTATTTCGTCGCGGACCGGGAATCCGGCGTCGCCGTCGTCGTCGATCCGCAGTGGGACATCGACCCCTACCGGCGGCTGGCGAGCCTGCACGGGGTGCGGATCGGCCACGTGCTGGAGACGCACAACCACGCCGACCACGTCTCCGGGCACGGGCGCCTCTGCCGCAGCACCGGCGCCACCGTCCACGTCCACGAGCTGGCCGCGGCCGAGTACCCGCACGAGCCGCTCTCCGACGGCTGGAAGCTGGAGGTCGGCGACCTGGTCGTCGAGGCGATCCACACTCCCGGCCACCGGCCCGAGCACACCTGCTTCCTGCTCGCCGACAAGAGCCGCGGCGGCGATCCCTGGGCGCTGCTGACCGGCGACTCGCTCTTCATCGGCGACGTCGCCCGCCCCGACCTCGCGGTCGAGCCGCGCGAAGGCGCCGCCGACATGTACCGCTCGCTGCACGGGCGGCTGCTGAAGCTGCCCGACGAGGTCGAGGTCTGGCCCGCCCACCTCGGCGGCTCGCTCTGCGGCGGCTCCGGGCTCGACCTCAAGTCCTCCTCGACGATCGGCTTCGAGCGCCGCCACAACCGCGCCCTGCAGATCGCCGACGAGGCGGAGTTCGTCGAGGCCCAGGTCGGCTCGCTGGGCGACAAACCGCCGAACGTCGATCGCATCGTCGACCTCAACCGCGGCCCGCTGGTCGAGGACTTCGGGACGCCGGCTCCGCTCAGCACGCATGAGGTCGAGGAGCTGGTCGAGGGGGGCGCCGTCGTCATCGACGGCCGCACCAACGAGCAGTTCGACGAGGCCCACATCGAGGGCGCGCTCAGCGCCTCCGCCTACGACACCGGCTTCGCGACCAAGGTCTCGCGCGTCGCTCCCCCCGGCAGCGACATCGTCGTCGTCGCCGCCTCCAGCGGCGACGAGCGCCGCGCGGCGCAGATGCTGGCCTCGGTCGGGCTCGCCGTTCGCGGCTACCTCGAGGGCGGGATGACCGCCTGGCGCACGGAGGAGCGACCGGTCCACCGGATCGAGCTGATCGACCCCGACGAGCTCGCCCGTCGCGTCGACGGCGACGAAGGCCCGGTCGTCCTCGACGTCCGCAACGCCTCCGAGTACGCGGGGGAGCACATCCCCGGCTCGCTCCACATCCCCTACGGCGACCTCGCCGGCCGGCTCGACGAGCTGCCGCGCGACCGCACCATCGCCACGATCTGCCGCGGCGGCAAGCGCAGCGGCCTCGCCGCCTCGATCCTCCAGCGGGCCGAGTTCGACGTCGTCCACGTCGGCAAGGGCGTCGGCGTCTGGCGCGACGGCGGCCACCCGGTGCAGAGTGGCGCCCCGGCCGCCGCTTCGGCCTCCTAAGACCCGGCCGCCGGCCCAGCCCCATCCTGCGCCCGCAGGTGGCGGTCGACGATCGCCGCCACGACCGGCGCCGAGTCGCCGGAGACCATGCCGACGTGGGGACCGGGGACGCGCTCGATCTCGACCGTCCCGGCGGTGACCCGGCGCCAGACCGGCAGCGGGTCGGCGAAGAGGTGGAAGCGGCGGACGGTGGGGAGGAGGTAGGTCATCGAGCCGCGATAGGGCCGCGGGCGGTAGTCGGCGGCGAGCTGGAGGAAGTGGGTCGCGAGCCGCTGGTGCTGGGCCGAGGCGCCTTCCATCCAGGTCGCCTCCGATTCGGCCAGGGCCGCGTCGCGGTGCAGGCGGGAGAAGCCGCGGCGCAGGAGCCTGGGGACGAGCCCCAGCCCGGCGCGGAGGGCCGCCCGCGGTTGGCGCAGCGCAGCGCGCGCGTAGTGGTAGGGAAGGGCGAGGCGGTGGCCCCAGCGCCGCAGCGGCGGCTGGGCCGCGGTGTCGAGCTCGGCGTCGATCAGCCCGAGCCAGTCGACCTGCTGTCCCCGCTCGCCCATCAGGCGGGCGATCTCGAAGGCGAGCAGGCCGCCGAAGGAGTGACCGGCAATTCGGTAGGGCCCCTCGGGCTGCAGCTCGCGGATCGTCTCGACGTAGCTGGCCGCCATCTCCTCGACGCTTTGCTGCGGCGCTTCGCCCTGCAGCCCCCGCGCCCGCAGGCCGTAGACGGGAACGTCGCCGCTCATCGCCACCGCGATCTGGCGCATGCCGAGCACGTCGCCCCAGATCGAGTGGACGAGGAAGAGCGGCGGCCCGCCGTTGCCCGAGCGCATCAGGACCAGCGGGTCGAAGTGCTTGCCGGGGTCGTCGACCGCATCCGACAGCTCGGCCACCGTCGGCGCCTCCATCAGGACCGAGAGCGGCAGCTCGACCCCGAGGCGGTCGCGGATCTGGGTGAAGACGCGGACCGCCTGCAACGAGGTGCCCCCGAGGGCGAAGAAGTCGTCGCCGTCGCCGATGCCCGGTACCCCCAGCACCGATTCCCAGATCGCCCGCACCTTGTCGGCGGTCGGCGCGCCGGCGGGCAGCGAGCCGACGTCGCGCGCGGCCAGCTCCGCTTCGGCCGCCGCCACCGCCTCGCGGATCCGCACCAGCGAGCCGGGGTTGGCGAGCGCCCGCTCGTTGATCGCCTCCCGGCCCTCGACCGCGTCGCGGCCGGCGCGCTCGGAGCGCTTGCCGCTGTGGGTGACCGGCAGCGCCTCGACGGCGACGACCAGCTCGGGGACGTGCAGCGGGGTCGTCTGCGCGCCGATCGCCTTGCGGATTCGCAGCGTCAGCTCGGTGTCGAGCCGGGCGCCCTCGCGGAGGACGGCGAGGAGCACGAGCCGGGAGCCGTCGTCGCGCCGCTGTTCGACCGCCATCGCCTCCGCCACCTCGGGCACCTCGCGCAGCGCCTGGTAGATCTCGCTCGGGCCGATGCGGACCCCCTGGATGTTGAGCACGCCGTCGGAGCGGCCGTGGATCCGCGCCCCGCCCTCGGCGTCGATCTCGATCAGGTCGCCGTGGGTCCAGACGCCCTCGTTCTCCGCGAAGTAGGCGGCGTGGAAGCGGCTGCCGTCCTCGTCGCCGAGGAGACCCAGCGGCCGCGAGGGGAACGGGTTGCGACAGACCAGCTCGCCGATCTCCGAGCCCGAGGGCGTCGACTCGCCCGCCAGGGCCTGCACGTCGAGGCCGAGGCTGCGGGACTGGATCGTCCCGCGCCGGACCGGCAGCTCCGGGTGGCCGAGGACGAAGCAGCCGACGATGTCGGTGCCGCCAGAGATCGACTGCAGCTTCACCGGGCCGATCTCCTCGTCGACCCAGTCGTACTGCCAGTCGCGCAGGACCGAGCCGGTCGAGAGGACCGAGCGCAGCGCCCGCGGCGGGTCCTGGCGGCGGGGCGAGTAGCCGCTGTCCTGGCAGAGCTGCAGGTAGGGAGGGCTGGTGCCGAAGACGGTCACGCTCTCCTCGGCGACGATCTCCCACAGCGTCTCCGGGCCGGTGAGGGGACCGTCGAAGACGACGACCCGGGCGCCGCAGGCGAGCGCCGAGAGCTGCCAGTTCCACATCATCCAGGCGGCGCTGGTCTGGAAGAAGAGCGTGTCGGCGGGGCCGAGGTCGCCGTGCAGCCGGTGCTCCTTCAGGTGCTCGAGCAGGGTCCCGCCGGCGCCGTGGACGATGCACTTCGGCGGCCCGGTGGTGCCGGAGGTGAAGAGGATGAAGAGGGGATGGTTGAAGGGGAACCGCTGCCAGCCGTCGGCGAGCGGCTCGGGCGGGGGAGATGCGAGCAGCTCGGAGAGGCGGTGCGTCGCGACTTCGATGCCGTCCGGCAGCGGGCCGTCGTCGAGCGCGACGAGGGCCGCGAGCGAGGGGAGCGCGGCGACGATCTCCGCCAGCTCCTCGTGCGCGCTGCCGGCCAGGAGCAGCTTCGGCGAGAGCTGCTCGAAACGGCTGAGGATCGCCGCTGCGCCCATCTCCGGCGCGGCGCTGGAGAAGGTCGCGCCGATCGCCGATGCGGCAAGGGCGCCGACCATCGCCTCCGGCGTGTTGGCGGCGATCGCGACGACCCGGTCGCCGCTGCCGATCCCGAGGTCGCGCATGTGGGCGGCCAGGCCGCGAACCTGCTCGCGCAGTTCGCGGCGGCTCAGCTCGCGCCGGGCGCCGTCGCCATGGCGGGCGATAAGGGCGACCCGCTCGTCGTCCTCGGCGCTCCGCGGCTCGAGCAGGTTCTCGGCGTAGCTCAGATCCAGGTTCGGGAAGAAGCTGGCGGTCTCGCAGACGTCGCTCGTGCAGACCGGCTCCGGCTCCCCGTCGCGGAGCGGGTCGGCCCAGTCGAGGAAGAGCCGCCAGAACTCGCGCAAGCTCTCGACCGACCAGGCGTGGAAGTCCTGCGGGCTCTCGAAGCCGCGTCCAGCGCTCGCTTCGCAGCGCGCGACGAAGTCCGAGAACTGCGATCTCTCGGAATTTGCAGGAAGCATGGCCCCCTCAGCCATTTTCGATTCCTTGACTATGGCCTGACATTTGTAAAGCCGCCCCGTTGATCTTGTGCACGTGCAACGGGCGTCGTGGTCGCTGACTGGTCGTCTGCGGCGCCCGTTTCACGTGATGTCACCCGGGCGGCCACTCCTGAGAGAATTACGCAGATGGAGTCTTCGCGGTCCTACGACTTGGTTCTTTTTGGGGCAACTGGGTTCACGGGCGGGTTGACCGCCGACTATCTGGCCGCCAACGCGCCGGCCGATGCGAAGTGGGCGCTGGTCGGCCGCAACCGCTCGAAGCTCGAGGCGGTCGCCGCCCGGCTCGCCGCCGCCGCGCCGCAGGGACCGGTGCCGGAGATCGTCGAGGCCGACGCCGGCGACGGCGAGGCGATGCGCAAGGTCGCCGAGTCGACCCGGGTCGTGATCACGACCGTCGGCCCCTACATCCTCTACGGCGGGCCGCTTGTCGCCGCCTGCGCCGCGGCCGGGACCGACTACGTCGACCTCACCGGCGAGCCGGAGTTCGTCGACCGCACCTGGATCGACCACCACGCCGAGGCCGAGCGCAGCGGCGCCCGCATCGTCCACTGCTGCGGCTTCGACTCGATCCCGCACGACCTCGGCGCCTATTTCACGGTCAAGCAGCTGCCCGAGGGCGTGCCGCTGACGGTCAACGGCTACGTCCGCAGCAACGCCGAGTTCTCTGGCGGCACCTTTCACTCGGCGATCAACGCCTTCGGCCGGGCGCGGCAGACGCTGGCCGCCGCCAAGGAGCGGAAGCGAGCCGAGCAGCGCCCCGCCGGCCGCTCGATCCACTCCGCCAGGGCCCACGTCCGTCGGATGCCGGCGCTCGGCGGCTGGGCGGTGCCGCTGCCGACGATTGACGGCCCGATCGTCCTCCGCTCCGCCGCGGCGCTCGACCGCTACGGGCCCGACTTCACCTACGGCCACAACATGCTCGCCAAGCACCTGGCCACCGTCGGCGCGCTCGGCGCCGGCGTCGGAACCGGGTTCGCGCTGGCCCAGCTGCCGCCGACCCGCAAGCTGCTGCTGAAGATGAAATCGCCGGGCGAGGGGCCGAGCGAGGAGAAACGGGCGAAGAGCTGGTTCAAGGTCGTCTTCGTAGGCGAGGGCGGCGGCAAGCGCGTCGTCACCGAGGTCAAGGGCGGCGACCCGGGCTACAGCGAGACCTCGAAGATGCTCGCCGAGTCCGGCCTCTGCCTCGCCTTCGACGACCTGCCCGCCAGCGCCGGCCAGCTGACCACCGCGGTGGCGATGGGCGACGCCCTGCTGGAGCGACTGCAGAAGGCCGGGATCAGCTTCGAGGTTGTCGAATCCGCCTGAGGCGGGTAGGACCGGGCCATGGAAGATCAGCAGGTTCTAGACCGCATCGACAAACTGGTCCAGGAAGAGGAGGCGCTCCTCCATCGCCACGAGGGCGAGGGCCTCGACGACGACGAGCACGCTCGCCTCGAAGAGCTCAAGCTCCAGCTCGACAAGGCCTGGGACTACCTCCGCCAGCGCCGCTCCCTGCGCGAGGCCGGCGACGACCCCGACGACGCCAGCATGCGCGACGGCGGCACCGTCGAGGAGTATGAGCAGTAGGACGACCGAACCCGCCGCGGCCGGCTACCCTTCACCGGGCTCCCGGCGCCTTGGCGGAGTGGCTACGCAGCGGCCTGCAAAGCCGTTTACACCAGTTCGATTCTGGTAGGCGCCTTACCGAACCTCGCTTGGAGACCGGGGCCTGTAGCGACTGATCGTTTCGCTCACCTCTTCGTCGTTCTCCAGGCCCGAACCGATCGCGCCGACCACCGTCGCCATCGAGGTGGCGAACCAAGCAACGGCGGCGTAATCCCATACGCCTACTTGATGACCAAGGCTGTCGGTCATGATCTGATCTGGAACCACGAGCGCCATCGAGGCCAGGACAGCTACGTAGAGCACCAGGTAGCCGAATGCCAAACCGAGCAGCAGAGTGATCGAGGTGGCCGCGTTCGCTCGCCGGGTGAACTCGGGGTCGTGGGACTCTGAAGGCTGCTCCCAAAGCGAGTGAGCGACCACGAGCCAGACGCCGAGGCCGCCTACGGCAAGCAGTGCGATGATCACGAGGCTTGGCACCCCGAGCTGATCCGCGATCCCCCAGGCGTTCGAGTTGACGATGAAGAACCCAGCACTCGCAAGGGTCGCCACCAGCACCTTGGAGAGGTCACGCACCAGACGGTGCGGACGGTTTGCGCGCACCATCTCTCCGATCGACAGTTCTTCGTGCGCATTGGGGGAGCGGGTGGCGGTTCGGTCATCGGTCGCCTCCATACAACGGATTGCTACCCACCGGCCATCGACCTGAACATGCGCCCTCATCTCCTCAAACTCGTCCTCGTCCTCTCGGTCGTCCTCGCGCTCGGCGCCGGGTTCAGCCGCGAGTCGGCCGCCGCCGAATGGGAGGAGCTGCCTGTCGTGCCGGTCCTTGGACCTGTGGTCGCCGGCCACGTCGAGAAGGTCGCGGCCCGCGGGGTCCGGTTTGGCAGCCAGCCGGGCGTCTTCGCCAAGATCGGCGACAGCATCACCGCTTCGCCGTCATTTCTTCAGGGGCTGGCATGTCAGTCGCCTCGGCTGGGGGGATGGAGTGAGTTGCGGGGGACGGTGGAGTTCTTCGGCTCGACTGAAGTCCCGCGGGGCTCGGAGGAAGCGCAGTGCTCCGTCAGCAACAGCTACTCGCGGGTCGGCGTCGCCGCAGTGCCGGGATGGCGGGCGGTCGACGCCCTGTCGCGGCTCGAAGCGTCACCCGAATGCCTCGATCTGCCCGCCGTCAGCTGCGAGCTGGCGCTGACCAGGCCGTCGGTCGCTCTGATCATGTTCGGGACCAACGATCTGATCGATTTCACCGCGGTCCAGTTCCGTCGCGACCTCGCCCGCGTGGTTCGGCTCGTGTCCAGGGCCGGGACGATTCCGGTGATCAGCACGATCCCGCCGCGGCCGCGTTACGCGCAGCGGGTGGCGCGGTTCAACGCCGAGATCGCCGCCCTCGCCGAGAACCGGGCGGTGCCGCTCTGGAACTACTGGCGGCAGATGGTCGCGCCGGGGGTTCCCGACGAAGGCCTGGGCGAAGACGGTGTTCATCCGAGCGCGCAGGGGTACGCGCTGCGGAACCTCGGGGCGCTGCGAGTGCTCGATCTCCTGCGCCGCTCAGTTCCCCTCGGGGACGGGAGCTGAGGGCCGCGGATACGGGAGGGCCCGGCGAGCGCGGCGGTCCTTGACCAGCCTGCGGGTGCCGCGGATCAAGGCGTAGCTCCCGAGGGCCAGCGCGAGCGTCCCGCTCACCGCCAGACTCCAGCGAAGGGGGAGCGGCAGATCGGTCGTCGAGAGCGTGCTCTGCAGGGCGACGAGGAACGGGATGTGGACCAGGTAGATCCAGAAGCTCGCGTCCGCCAGGTAGCGCAGCACCCGCGATTCCTCGCGGACGTATCGCGCCAGGACTCCCCAGATCCCGAACAGGGTGAGCCAGCAGACGAGGCCGACGGCGAACAGCCCGTAGAGGCGCAGCGCGCCGATATCGGCGAGGGTGCCCGGCGTGCCGACGTTGCCCGTGAAATCGCCGTTGTTGTAGAAGAGGAGGAAGGCGGGGACGGCGATCAGCACCCCGGCGCCGAGTCGCCGCCAGGCGCCGCGCTTCAGCTCCTCGATCAGGTTGCTCTGGCCGCTGAGCAGCCAGCCGAAGACGAAGAAGAAGCCGAAGTAGGCGAACAGAGTCGGGGTGGGGATCAGGGAGTTCGACTCCGACCCGCCCGCCACCCAGCCGGTCTTGGTGATCAGGATCGCGGCGCTGAACGAGGCCAGGAGCGGAACCGCCCACCATGACCGCAGCATGCTGGCGAAGCCGCGCTTGATCGCCGAGCCCAACGCGGGCGCCCGCTGGATCGCCAGCCAGATCCCGATCGCCAGCAGGGAGATGATCAGCAGGTAGGAGATGAACCAGAGGTGCCGCGGCGTGAGGTTGAAGACGTTCGCGAAGTCGAGTTCTCGCTTCGCCGGCACAGCGCCTTTGCGCGGCCAGAGGGCCGCCGCCTCGATGACGAAGAAGTTGGCCAGCGGCACGACCGTCAGCATCCCGACCACGAGGGGCAACCCGAGCCGGCGAAAGCGCGCGCGCACTTGAAGGAGGGCGGTGGATCGCCGCAGCGCGCTCGCGGCCAAGAAGCCGGAGATGGCGAAGAACAGCGGCATGTGCCAGGTATGGACGAACCAGACGACGGCGTCGACGATCCTGGGGTCCCCGTCGCCCTTCTGGACGTAGCGGGCGGCGTGGTAGGGAATCAGGAGGAGGATCGCCGAGACGCGGATCGCATCCAGGTGATGACGACGCTGGCTCCCGTTATTGGACATAGACCAGGGTAGGCGGTTGGAAGGGCCGGCCCGCCGCCCTGTCTCTGGGCTTCACGCCCGCCGCCGGCGACGCTGCAGCGCCGCGGCGGCGAGCCCGATCGAGGAGAGCGCCCTAGAACACCCGCCGGAACAGGTAGATCGCGAGCAGGATGAGGATGATGATGATCAGAATCGTGACGATGCTCATAGCTCTCCTTCGGGTCGGGAACAGGTGCTCCGCCGTTCATCCCCAGCGGGGACGAAGGTCAAACTTCTCGAACCGAGAGCGGGCCGCCCGCAGCTAGGCGGGATCGGCCGGGAAGCCCAGGGCCTGGAGGGCGGCGCGGCCCTTCCCCGTGGGCTGAAACCGGCGGCCGCCGCTCGGCGCTGGCGCCCCGATCGGCTCGACCAGTTCGAGCCGATCGAGCACCCCGACGTGGTAGGCGAGGTTGGCGAGCGCGAGCTCGGCCCGGTCGAGAAGCGGCAGTGCCTCGCTCGGGCTCAGCGCCTGGCGAGTGGCGAGGAGGCGCAGGAATCCAGCCCTGACCGGATGCTCCAGGGCACGGGCGAGGCGATGGTGGGTCGCATCTCCGGGTCTGCTCACCTCTTTCTCTTCGGAGACCGGCCTGCATCGGGTCACTTCGGGGCGAAGGCGTGCAGCCTGTCACCCGCGCTCCTCGGTCCAACCTCTGCCGCTGCGTAGGCTGTTTGCAGTGGAGGAGGATTCGCTGGGAACGGGACGTTCACCGGAAAAGGAAGCGGTTGGTACCGCGACGCGACTTTCACGTCTGTACCTGGAAGCGCTGCGGGCCGGGGACGGACCCGGCGCCTATCGCATAGCTGCCCGGGCCATGCGGGAAGGGATGAGCGTCCCGGAGCTCTACGAGCAGGTGATCGCGCCGGCGATGCACGAGATCGGAGCGCTTTGGGAGAGAGGCGCCCTCACCGTCGCCGACGAGCACCGGGCCACCGAGGTAACCAACCGCGTCCTGGCGGCGTTGCGTCCTTCCCCCGCGATCGAGGTCGGCATGGAAAGAGCCCGCGCGGAGACGCGGAGCCGGGCGCTGCTGGCGGCGGTCGAAGGCGAGCGGCACGCGCTGGGGCTGCGAATGGCCGCCGACATCCTCGAAGACAACGGCTTCGAGACGATCTACCTTGGCGCCGACGTCCCCACCGACGCGCTTCTGCAGGCGGTCGCCGTCACAGAGCCCGACCTCGTCGTGCTCGGGGCGACGATGCCGGAGCTGGCGCCCCGGCTCGAAGAGGCCGCCGCCGCGGTCCGGAAGAGCCGCTCGGGGGCCGAAGTCCTGGTCGGCGGGCAGGCGGCGTCCCTCCTGGGCGACGGAGGGACGCCGGTTCAGAGCCTCGAGCTGCTGCCCGCCCTGGCGCCGCGACCCTAGGTGTGGTTCGGGCCGTCGTCGGCCCCGCCGCCACCGCTGCCGTGGTCGTCGCCACCGGAGTCGTCGCCACCGCCACCGCCACCGCCACCGCCACCGCCGCCGTTGCCGCCCTGCGGCTCGACCTGCTTGGCGAGAAGCCCGTTGGAGGTGGTCTGCGCGTCGACCTCGACCCGCATCCCCTTGTGCAGGGCGCCGAAGCCGGCGATGCGCTCGAACTCGGTCGTCCCGTTGACCTTGATCCGGACCTTGGCGCCGCTCTGGGTGGAGATCCGGAACGTCCGGTTGTCGGAGTTCTTCGACACGACGGTCCCGTCGATGTGCCGCAGCGCGGCCTGCGCCGGCGCGGCGACGAGGCCGACCGTCAGTGCCCCGGCGAGCACGAGGGTGGCGAACAAAGCTGCTCGTCGTCCAATCATTCTTCCTGCCTTTCCTTGGTGTCCCTTTGGCTGGGGTACGGGTACCCGTCGGGGCGGGTTCAGGCCCCGGGTGACAAGCAGTCCAAAGCCCCCCGGCGCTAGCGGCGGCGTTGCCAGTTGGGGCGCAGGTAGGCCTCTTCGAAGCCGGCCTTGAGGATGTTGCCGTAGCTCGTCGAGGGGCGACCGGGAACCCGCTCGCCGGTCTCGACCAGGAGGGTCCGGCAGCCTGCCGCGGCGGCGTCGACGATCCGGCGGTGCAGAAGCGCGGTCTGGCAACCGCGTCCGCGCGCACCCTCCAGCGTGGCGCCGATGCCGAGCTCGGCGACCCCGTTCTCGATCACCATCGCCCCGCAGCCCTGCGCCTCGCCGTCGACGCGGGCGACGTAGCAGCGCCAGCCCTCGCGTCCCGGCAGGTGGGCGAAGAGCTCGGCGCCCCAGGCGGGCATGCCGAAGCCGAGCCCGGCGATCGTCCCGAACGGCTCCTGCTCCGGCGTCGTCACCTCGACGACCTCGACCCCGTCGGGAGCCGGGAAGCGCGGCGGGTGCGGGTCGCGCACGAACTTCATCCAGGCGTAGGTCGGCTCGAATCCCTGGCTCTGGAGCCACTCCTCCGTCGCGGCACTGCCGGGGAGGCCGGGGGTGACCGAGACGTAGGGGGTGGACCCCTGCTCGGCCCAGGCGATCGCCGCCTCGAGGTGCGACCTGTCGGGCGCCTCGGCGGCGCCGAGGACAAGGTTGACCATCCCGACCTGGCCCAGGTCGCGGGCGACCGTCACCTGGATCGGACCGAACTCACGCACCTCGACGCCGTGCTCGGCGGCGATCTCGGCCGGAACCGATTCCCAGATGTCCCGCCAGAAGCGACGGTCCACCCGGTCAAGCGCGGTCGAGTCGTAGGCGACCCCGTTCTTCGTCCTGCCGGTACTCATCGAGTGGCAGCATAGGCTGCGGCGATGAGCGAGCAGCGATCTCCAGACGAGGTCCCCGGCAACCAGGTGATCGTCCTCTTCGGGGCGACCGGCGACCTCGCCAAGCGCAAGCTGCTGCCGGGGATGTTCCACTTGGCGCAGGTGGGGCTGATGCCGGAGCGGTTTCGGATCGTCGGCGCCGCCCGCAAGGGCCTCGGCGAGGAGGAGTTCCGCGAGCTGGCGCGCGAATCGATCTTCGGCTCCGGCCGCAAGCCCGACGACCCCGAGGCCTGGGAGCGGTTCGCCGAGTCGCTGCGCTTCGCCGGCGTCGGCGATGGCTTCGAGGCGCTCGGCGAGGAGATCGGGCGGGCGCGCGAGGAGCTGGGGGAGGGGGCCGGCCTCCTCTTCTACCTCTCGCTGCCGCCGCAGGCCGCGGCCGGCACGGTCGAGGGGCTGGGCGAGCTCGGTCTCGACCCGGGCGCCAAGGTGATCACCGAGAAGCCGTTCGGGACCGACCTCGAGTCGGCCCGCCGGCTCAACCGCAAGCTGCACGAGGTCTTCGCCGAGCACTGCATCTTCCGCATCGACCACTACCTGGGCCGGGAGGCGGTCCAGAACCTGCTGGCGCTGCGCTTTGCCAACGGCATGTTCGAGCCGGTCTGGAACCGCAACCACATCGACCACGTCCAGATCGACATCCCGGAGACGCTCTCGATCGAGATGCGCGGCTCCTTCTACGAGGAAACGGGTGCCTTCCGCGACATGATCGTCACCCATCTCTTCCAGGTGCTCGGCTTCGTCGCGATGGAGCCGCCGATATCGCTGGACGCGAAACCGCTGGGGATCGAGCGCGAGAAGGTCTTCGAAGCGATGCCGCCGCTGCGCCCCGCCGACGTCGTCCGCGGCCAGTACCGCGGCTACCGCGACGAGGACGGCGTCGCCGCCGACTCCGACACCGAGACCTTCGTCGCCGTCAAGGCCTTCGTTGACAACTGGCGCTGGGAGGGGGTCCCGTTCTACCTGCGCTCTGGCAAGCGGCTGGAGGAGAGCCGGCACCTGCTGACGGTCGCCTTCGCCAAGCCGCCGCGGCGGATGTTCCCGCTCGACTGCGACCAGATCGCCGAGTCCTTCGGCCACGACCACCTGACCTTCGAGCTCGGCGACCCCGGCAGCATCTCCGCCTCCTTCCTCGCCAAGGTGCCGGGACCGCGGATCCAGCTCGGCGAGGCCCACATGCGCTTCAGCTACGCCGACACCTTCGGCGGTCCCGAGGAGGCGCTCGACCCCTATGAGCGGCTGATCCACGACGTGATGCTCGGCGACCGGATGCTCTTCACCAGCTCCGAGGCGATCGAGCGGCTGTGGGAGATCTCCGAGCCGGTGCTCGAGGATCCGCCGCAGGCGATCCCCTACGAGGCAGGCTCCTGGGGGCCGGGGGAGGCCGACGAGCTGATCGCGCCGCGCCACTGGCATCTGCCCAATGACCACGTTTGAGCCCTGCGGGCCCGAGAACGGAAAAGGGCCCCGAACGGGGCCCTTTGTTTCCGAAGGACGTGCCACCAGAGAGTGTGAAGTCGCTGGCTCGTCGGTCCTCGAGCTTTTGAAGATGTCCCCAAGAAACACCGGTGGTTGGGGAAAGTTGCACCAGTTGCATCGACACGTGCAGCGGAACCTTTAGCCACCCGCCAACCACGCCTGCCCGCTGCTAGATTCCGCTCTCCCGGGCGTTTAGCTCAGTTGGGAGAGCGCCAGCTCGACAAGCTGGAGGTCACTGGTTCGAGCCCAGTAACGCCCATTCTCGCGGTTCGCACCCCTACAGCAGGGTTTTTTTTGCTCGATTAGGGTCGCGCGATCAGGCGCTTCCTTGCCACCTTCGTGCTGTCCGCAGGCACCGCCACGGCGTTTCTGCTCGTCTCGGCCGGCTCCGCCTTGGCCGTCGACTACGACTGCGCAGACTTCTCCACCCAGGAGGAAGCGCAGGAATACCTGTTGCCCGGCGATCCCTACGGGCTTGACGGAGACAACGACGGGGTTGCCTGTGAGGACCTTCCCTCCGGCGGTGGTGGAGGGGGCGGTGGTGGAGGAGGAGGTGGTTCATCCGAGCCAGCTCCGCCGCCGGAGCCGCCAAAGCTGAGCAAGGGGGCGGCAAAGCGTGCCGCACAGTCGAAGGCGCGGCATTTCGACCGCGTCCATCGTCAGGTGAGCGGCATCCAGTTCAACGGCTGCTCGAGGCGCTCGAAGTATCGAATCGTCTGCCGCTTCTTCACCGACGGTCACAGCGCCAGCTTCGAAACCGAATGCAACCTGCGGGTGATCGTTCGCGGCGAAGGAAGTCTTGCCTCGGCCAAGCTCCGGCCCTCCTGCCGCCGTGAGCGTTACCTCACCTTTCAGCGCGCTCGCGAAGGGATGGAACCCGAAGCGGAACGGATCGCCGAAAAGCCGGCAAAGGTGGTGGGATTGACGCGCCAGAGTCGGACCACGATCTTCGGCGAAGCGATCTGGACCCGCAGAACGACGGAGCGCGAACGCTGCTCCGTCGAACTGGTTGCGAGCCTGCTCAACTCGGGGGCACTCGAAGTGACTTCGCGTTACCTCGAATGCCTTCCCGGTTGATTTGCCCAGGACTGCTCAGACGCTTGCCGGCAGCTTCACCTCGGTGAGGCGGATGCTGTTGCCTGAGGGGTCGCGAAAGCCGCAGTCGATGCCGTAGGGGCGCTCTTCGGGAGTTTCGGTGAACTCGACGCCGCGGTCCTTCAGCTGCTCGTAGTCGGAGCGGCAGTCCTCGGTGGTGAGGAAGACGGTGCCGGCGAAGCCCTTGGCCATCAGCGCCTCGACCTGCTGGGTGGTGTCCTCGTCCATCATCGGCGGGCCGGGGATCGCCATCAGGACGACCGCCACGTCCTCCTGGCCGGCGGGGCTGACCGTGAGCCAGCGGAAGTCGCCCATCTCGGGCAGGGTGACGTCGGAGCGGACCTCCATGCCGAGCTTCTCCGTGTAGAAGGCGAGGGCCTCGTCCTGGTCGTGAACCCAAAGCTGCGCGTTTGCGATCTTCATCGTGTCCTCCTCGTTTCGGAATTGACTCGATCGATGCTAGGTCCGGCTCGGAGCGCTGTCTTCTCGAATCGTGCGGTGTTGCGGGCGGGCGTAGGCCCGGACGATGCACCCCGGCACGCGAGCCTGGCTGGAGGCCGGTGGGACGCTGGCGCGGTACTCAGTCGGCGTCATCCCGAACATGCGCTTGAAGCTGGTGGTGAAGGAGCCGACGCCCTGCAGGCCGACCTCGAGGCAGATCTCGGCAACCGAGTAGTCGGTGTTGCGCAGCAGCGCCGCGGCCCGCTCCAGGCGCCTGGTCATCAGGTACACGTAGGGCGACTCGCCGAAGGTGCGGCGGAACTCGCGGCTGAAGTGGGCCTTGGAGAGGCCGGCGGCGCGGGCCAGGTCGTCGACCTCGAGCGGCTCGGCGTAGCGCGCGTCGGCGAGGTCCTTGGCCCGCAGGAGATGACGAGCGGGAGGTGCGTAAGCCACCCACTCAGTCTAGGCTCGCGGGTCTCGTGATCGGGACCTATGCAGCGGTGGCGGCGATCTGCGTCTCGTCGCTGGCGATCGGGCAGGCCGTGCTCGGGCTTTATGGCGAGCGGCTGGAGATCAGGTTGTCCGGGAGACGGCCCTGGTCCTGGCTGGCGCCGCCCGTCGGGTTGGCGGTGATCTGCACGCTCTGCTGGTGGACGGTCGAGCTTCCTGGCGACGGGCTGATCCCGGCGATCTTGGTGCTCCTGTTGACGGCCGCCTCTATCGCCTACCTGCGGGGACGGACCGGTGGGGCCGGCGAGGCGCTGCGCGCCGGCTGGCCGGTGGCCCTGGGTGCACTGCTCGCCGCCTCGCTGCCGTTCGCGGTCGAAGGCCACTTTGGGATCCTCGGCACGAGCTTCAACCCCGACATGTCCCAGCACCTCCTGGCCGCCGACCGGCTGTCGGAAGGCCATTCGTCTCAGCTGCTGAATCAGGGCTATCCGCTCGGCCCCCACTCGATCGTCGTCGCTTTGAACAAGGGCCTTGGAGTCGGCTTGGTCCAAGGCTTCAGCGGCCTCACGATCGCGGTGGCGATCCTCGCCTCCCTGACGGCCCTCGCCGCCTTTCGCGAGCTTCCGGCCCTACCGCGCACGGCCGGAGCCCTGCTCGTCGGCCTCGCCTACGTCGTCGCCTCCTACTTCGCCCAAGGCGCCTTCAAGGAGACGATGCAGGCGCTCTATCTCTTGGCCTTCGTCCTGGCCCTCCGAGAGGTCGACCGAACCTGGAGCGACCTACAACTCCGCTACGTCCCAGCAGCGTTGATCGCAGTAGGCAGCATCTACACCTACAGCTTTCCGTCTCTGATCTGGCTAGGCCCCGCTCTCGTCCTCTACCTCCTAGCCAATGCATTTCTTGCGGGGGGTGGCCGGGCGAGGAGACCCCGAGCATCCAGCGCAGGGGTCTCCGGAGGCCGGACGGGTCCCGCCGCCAAACCCCTTGGTCTCGCACTAGTTGTGTTCGTAGTACTAGCCCTCCCCGAGCTAAGCCGAATGCTCGACTTCCACAGCTTCGAGACCTTCGACCCCAACGGCCCGGGCCTCGGCAACCTCTTCGGCCAGATCTCCCCCTTCGAGGCACTGGGCATCTGGCCCTCGGGCGACTTCCGCCTCGCGCCCGGCGACGGCGCCGTGCCCGCGGTCGCCTACTACCTTGGGATCGCCTTTGGCCTCGCACTCCTCGTCTACGGCGCGGTTCAGCTCTGGCGCCGCCGGGAGACCGCGATCCTCGCCGGCCTCGGCGCCGCCGCCCTCGCCTACGCCGCCGCCCGCGTCGCCGGCACGCCGTACACGGCCGCCAAGGCGATCGAGATCGCCGCCCCGCTCGTCGCCCTCGCCATCCTCCTGCCGCTCCTCGCCGAGGCCTGTCGACTTTGTAAAAGCGACACGCGCCGCTCGTGGGTGCCTGCGGCGGCGGCGCTCTTCGTCGCCGCGGCGGGTGTCTGCTCGCTCCTCGCGCTCGCCAACGCGCCCGTCGGCCCGACCTCCTACTCCTCGAAGCTGAGCGAGTACCGCAAGCAGGTCGGGGCGGGGCCGACGCTCGTCGTCGCCTCGCCGCAGCTGCTCGAAGAGGAACACGGCGCTCCCTTCCTCAACTGGGAAATGCGCGGCGGCCGGGTCTGCATCCAGTCGAGCGACGAAAGCACCCACCTGCCCGCCGGGATCCGCTTCGTGGTCTTCGAAGCCGCCGGGGACTGGCGCCTGAAAAAGGTGCATCCGCTGCCGGGCAAGAGCCCCTGCCCGCTGGTCGCCGAACGCCAGGCGCGCCAGGGCCCGGCTCGCTGACCGGCGCCCACCGGTGGGCGTGCGTCCACTGCTGAGGGTTCCACGTACCATTGCCCGGCATGGAGGCCGCGACCGAGAAGACCACTTTCACCCTGCCTGACGGCAAGCCGCTGGAGCTGCCGGCGGGGGCGACCGGCGCCGACGCGGCCGCCGCGATCGGCCCCGGCCTGGCCAAGGCCGCGCTGGCGATCAAGGTCGACGGCGAGCTGCGTGACCTCGCCGCGCCGCTGCCCGCCGGCGGCGGCGAGGTGGCGATCCTCACCGACCGCGACCCCGAGGCGCTGGAGCTGATCCGCCACGACGCCGCCCACGTGATGGCCGAGGCGGTGATGGACCTCTATCCCGGCACCAAGGTGACGATCGGGCCGCCGATCGAGCAGGGCTTCTACTACGACTTCGAGTTCCCGGCCGGCACGCGGATCACCGAGGAGGACCTGCCGAAGATCGAGGCGGCGATGCTCGAGCACATCGGCGCCGACGAGGAGTTCTCCCGCCGCGACATCCCCGCCGCCGAGGCGGTCGAGCTGTTCCGCGGCCAGGACCAGGGCTTCAAGGTCGAGCTGATCGAGGACCTCGTCCGCGACGAGGGCGTCGAGACGGTCTCGCTCTACCGCAACGGTCCCTTCGAGGACCTCTGCCGCGGCCCCCACGGCCCCTCGACCGGCCGCATCAAGGCGATCAAGCTCAGCTCGGTCGCCGGCGCCTACTGGCGCGGCGACGAGCAGCGCGAGAGCCTGACCCGCATCTACGGCACCGCCTTCTTCTCGAAGAAGGACCTCGAGGAGCACCTCGAGCGCCTCGAGCAGGCCAAGGAACGCGATCACCGCCGCCTCGGCCCCCAGCTCGGCCTCTTCATGCTCCGCAAGGAGGCGCCGGGGATGCCCTTCTGGCTGCCGAACGGGACGACCCTGCTGCGGACGATCGAGACAGAGGTCCGCGACCAGCTGCGCAAGCGCGGCTACCAGGAGATCGCCACGCCGCAGGTGATGGACGAGTCCCTCTGGCACCGCTCGGGGCACTGGGACAACTACAAGGACGACATGTACTTCATGGAGGACGACGACCGGCGCTACGCGCTGCGGCCGATGAACTGCCCGGGCGCCTGCCTCGTCTACTCCGCCGACCGCCACTCCTACCGCGAGCTGCCGCTGCGGCTGGCCGAGTTCGGCCGCGTCTCCCGCAACGAGCGCGAGGGCGTCCTCCACGGCCTGCTCCGCGTCCGCGCCTTCACCCAGGACGACGCCCACGTCTACTGCACCGAGGAGCAGATCGGCGACGAGGTGGCCTCGATCTGCGAGGCGATCGACGAGCTCTACGGCCGCTTCGGCTTCACCGACGTCCACGTCGAGCTCTCGACCCGGCCGGAGAAGTCGATGGGGACCGAGGAGCAGTGGGCGAAAGCCGAGGCCGCGCTCGCTGAGGCGCTCGACAGCCAGAAGCGCGAGTACACGCTGAACCCCGGCGACGGCGCCTTCTACGGGCCGAAGATCGACTTCCACGTGACCGACGCGCTCGGCCGCTCCTGGCAGTGCGGCACCTGCCAGCTCGACTTCCAGATGCCCGAGCGCTTCGAGCTCTACTACACCGGCGCTGACGACGCCGCCCACCGGCCGGTGATGATCCACCGGGCGCTGCTCGGCTCGATGGAGCGCTTCGCCGGGATCCTGATCGAGCACTACGCCGGTCGCTTCCCGACCTGGCTGGCGCCGGTGCAGGCGATCGTCCTGCCGATCTCCGACCGTCACAAC
>Ga0070665_100001667_pt1 | contig 25600 bp, 19 predicted proteins | sample KBSS13metaG_FD_65862 | JGI IMG/M metagenome (GOLD analysis project Ga0070665, IMG submission 65862) | Switchgrass rhizosphere microbial communities from Kellogg Biological Station, Michigan, USA - KBS S1-3 metaG | ecosystem: Host-associated > Plants > Roots > Rhizosphere > Soil ... | reverse complement strand
CCACCGTCTGCACATCCGCCAGGGTAAAGACCTCACCCTGTGTATCGTTTCCTCCGATCATCGGTGTGATCTCGATCTGGTTGTAAGGCACCCCGAAGCCGTTGTGGAGCAACTCAGAGGCCTGGACCGCCGACTGACCCATCTGGCACACGCCATTCACGATGGTGCAGTTGCTCGCCAGGGTGCTGCCGTAGTCCATGGTCATCAGGTTGATGTAGTACTTGGTCAACCCCTGCGATTGAATCGCCTGCATCACCCACGAGCCCAACTGGTTGAGGCCCGGCGAGGCATTACCGCCGAGCGTCTGCAACGTGAAGCTGAAACGCAGGTTCGGGAACTGGCCCTGCGCCGCCTTCACCCGCGCGACCAGGTTCTGGATGACGGCCTGGCTCTGCCCACCTTCGATATCGAAATCGATACCGACCAGGTTCGCCGAGTTGTACGTGTTGATGAACTTGGTGAAGCCGGCGTCGCTGCCGCAGGTGAACACTCCAGCCTGGCCACCCGTGGCGAGGATGTACTTCTTCCCGGCGCTGACGAAGGCCGGAATGTTGGAAACAACGTTGGCGGGAGTCAGACCGGCCCACGTCTCACTGCCGCACTCGCCGCTGGCGAACGCCCACGTCAGTGTCGTGTTATTCGACGGCATCACCTGGGTCACCGGCTGCATGCTGCCCGTCACCGAGGAACTGATGACGTTGGTATTCCAGTTCAGGTTGATCGTGATGTCCTTGTAGGGACTGAACACGAACGAGGGAGGGGGCGAGCCACCGCCACCACCGCCACCGCCACCACCACCGCCACCGCCACCACCACCACCGCCACCACCGCCACCGCCGCCCGATCCCGAGCAGGAGCCCTGCGACGTCCACGGCTGGCCACTGCCCGCCGGTCCGCTGCTGGATGCCGGGTCATTCCCCTGGGTCCACCAGTTGGCAAGGTAATTGACGCCATTTTCACTGGCGGTCATACCACCGGTGTAGACCTGCGCGGCACTCCAGGCCGCCGCGCAAGTGCCACCCGAGCCACCACCCGATCCGCCACTCGAACCACCGCCGGAGCTACCTCCAGAGCCGCCACCCGAGCCACCACCGGACCCGGAGCCACCTCCCGAGCCGCCGCCGGACCCACCGCCCGAGCCACCCGAGCCCGAGTCGGATCCGACGAACGACCACAGCGTCGCCGTGGTCGGATTCCAACCCGTGCTGCTGTAGTCCGTTTGACTGACGAGCGCGCTGTAGTCGCCGCCGTTGTACGAAACAACAGTACCAGCGGCATAGAAAACGTCTGGCTGCCATGCGGGTGCCGACGCGAAGGCCGGCACGGCCGCGAAAATTCCGAGAGAAACCAACATAGCGGCGCGATTGCGGCGCTGGGGACTTGACCGATACATTCTTGAATCCTTCCTGATTCGGCGAGCTGCGGTGCTCGAGCCACGGCATTTGAGCGGAAGCGCCGCTACTGCCGCAATGTCCTGACGACGCGACAGAAAACGGTGGTCATGTTGGATTAAGTCGCCTCAGGGGCGCGCGTGTCGCGACTTAAGTAATTGACGTGTCAAACGCCTGCATCAATTGGTATTACGACCGTCCCGGTGGACCATGGGAAAGTGGTATTAACAAGTCGCGGTGCTGAATATTTCTGTTCCCGCGATCGAGTTGGGACTAAAGGCGGAAGGAATCGGTAGGTGGCGCGCCGGTCGGCACACCCGGCGAGGCGGGCGCACCAGCACCAGGTGCGGGCGCCCGCCCAAGCAACAGATCAAACGTGCTGCGCGGACTTCGTATCGGGATAGATGTACCAGTCGACGCACCCGTAGGCGGTCGAGGGATCGACGGCGGCAGAGCGATGCACCGTCACGGCGTCAGACGAATCGGTCGGAAGGTATCGATAGAAGCTGCTCGTCTTGAGTAACTCTTCAGGCAAGGTCGGGACGGCAGAGAGGACTCCTTTCCGTGTCTGCTCTGAGGTCGGTTTCATAGCGTGCTGGCCTCCAATGGCTAGCGCATCTTTGCGCCGAAAATGTGACACGGTGATGATGCACCCACCCTTCGAACAAAGCCATCGTGACCGTAAGCGTCGGCTGCAAAGCCCTAACCTAAGTTAGCCCTAACAATAGATGTTAGCGGTAACTTATTACCCGCTTGTTACTTACCGCGATCGAGCGTGTGCAGAGGACGTACCGCGTGAGGCTCGCCCGCACTCCGGCCGGCGGCATCCGCTGCGATGCTACGATCGGGCGGCACTACAGTCAGGGGTGCGCATTCCCGCAAGGAAGCCAGGCAACGCGTAGCAAGCTCCTGATACTCGCGCGTCCCAACGGCCTTCCATTCGATTTCCTGGTCCGTGAGCTCACGCACCACCCGGGCGGGAGAGCCGATCACCAGGGTTCGAGGCGGCACGACAAATCCCGCCCGGACGAAGCTCGCCGCGCCGACGAGCGACTGCTCTCCCACCACGACGTCGTCCATGACGACGGCATTGATGCCGACGAGAGCCCCTCGCTTCACCGTGCACCCGTGGAGCACAGCGCTATGCCCGATATGACTGTCCTCGTCGAGGCGGACTGCCTTACCGGGGAAGGTATGAAAGACGCAGTTGTCCTGGACGTTGGAGCCCACACCGATCACGATGCGCCCCATGTCACCGCGCAGGGACGCGCCGGGTCCAATGTAGCAACGCGGCCCGACAATGACGTCCCCGATCAGCGTAGCCATGGGGTGCACAAAAGATGAGGGATCGACGACGGGGACGACGCCTTCGAGCGAGTACGCCGGCATCAACCGCGGCTCTTTGCAAAAAACGCCTGCACGGCTGCCTTGAACTCCTCCGACCCGAGCTGGGCCCGAAAGGCCTCCAGCTCTTCCTGGATCCGGGCCGTCAATCCCGTATCGCTCCGCAGGAGTCGCTTGGTGGCCAGCAAGGCGCCGGGAGGCTGCTGCGCAACGGCACGAGCGAGCTTGCCCGCCTCATCCATGAGCAACTCGTCCTCGATCACCCGGTTCACGAGCCCGAGCGCGTGACCCTCGGCGGCATCGAAAGGCCTGCCGAGCAGCAGCAACTCGGCCGCCCGGTGGTAGCCGACCATGCGCGGTAGCAGCAGCGAGCTACCCGCCTCCGGCACCAGGCCCAGCTTCACGAACGGCATGCTCATCTGGGCACTGCGCGCGGCCAGCACGAGGTCACAATGCAGCAGCAGCGTCACCCCGATCCCAACCGTCTGGCCATGCACCGCGGCGATGAGCACTTTGCGGAAGTTGCGCACGGCCTCCAGGAAACGGATCGCGTTGTTGTCCTCGGAAAAGTTGCCCTGGCTGATGAAGTCGTTCAGGTCGTTGCCGGCGGTAAAGCTCGCGCCAGCGCCGCTGATCAGAACCACCCGCACGGCGTCATCCGCCCGCGCCTCGTTCAACGCATCGATGATCGCCCCGTACATCGCCAGGGTGAGCGCGTTGCGCTTTTCCGGCCGGTTGAGCCGCACCTCGCAGACGCCGTCCGCGCGGGAAACCAGGATCTGGTCACTCATAGGCCGAGCTTGCCCCCTGCGCCGATGGTGCGCAACTAGCCGGCGGTAGGGCTGCTCGCGGCCCGCGTGTGCGCCCCTTTGCCCCACAGATCCTGGATCGCCTCCAGGCTCTTGCCCTTGGTCTCCGGCACGGACCGCCACACGAAGAGCGCCGCCAGGAGACTCATGACGCCGTAGATCCAATACGCGAAGCCATGATGGAACAGGTTGTTGAGCGCCGAGCTGCCGTCGAGCACCTTGAAGGAGGTCGATACGACCCAGTTGGCCACCCACTGCGCCGCGACGGCAATGCCCAACCCCTTGCCCTTGATGGAGTTGGGAAACATCTCCGCCAGCAACACCCAGGTCACCGGACCCCAGGAGAATGCGAAACCGGCGATGTACACCACCACGGCAATCAAGGCACCGATGCCCACCGCCTGGGCGTTGAACAAACAGCCCAGCGCGATCATGGCGACCGCCATGACCAGGGCTCCGGCAATGAGCAGCGGCTTGCGCCCCCATTTGTCCACGGTGACGATGGCCACGACCGTGAACGCAACGTTGGCCGCCCCGACTACGACAGTTTGCAACAATGCCGTATCAGTGGAGGCGCCCATGTTGTGGAACATCAGCGGCGCGTAGTAAAGGACGGCGTTGATGCCGACGAACTGTTGGAACACCGACATGAGGATCCCGACCACGATGACCCCGACGCCAAACGAGAACAGCTTGCCGGAGCGCACCTCGAGAGTGCGTTGAATGTCCTCGAGGATCGTGCGGGCGTCCGACTCGTCGGTCACCCTCTTCAACTGCGCGAGCGCTTCGTCGTTACGGCCCCGGAGCACCAGCCAGCGCGGCGTGTCCGGAACGAGCGCGAGCAACACGAGGAACACCACCGAAGGGATTGCCTCGGAGGCGAGCATCCAGCGCCAGCCGACCGACTTCAGCCAGGCCTCGTCACCGAGAGAGGCGATGTACCAGTTGACGAAATAGACCAGCAGAATACCCCCGACGATGGCGAGCTGGTTGAAGGACACCAGCCGGCCGCGAATGGCGCTCGGGGAAATCTCCGCGATGTACAGCGGCGAGAGCATCGAGGCAACGCCCACTCCGACGCCGCCGACGATGCGATAGAAAATGAACTGCGGCAAGGCGTGCGGCCCCATCTGGCCGACAGTGCCAAAGCCAAACTCCGGCACGGCTGAGCCGATCGAGCCCGCCAGGAACAGGACCGCCGCGACAATGAGACCGCCCTTGCGGCCGATGGCGGTGGAAAGCCAGCCCGCGACAGCGGCGCCGATGATGCAACCCACGAGCGCGCTGGAGATCGTCCATCCGGACAGACTGCTGCGCGCCGTTTCCGACAACCCGAGCGGATCGATGAAGTAGGCATCGATCGAGCTCACCGCGCCGGAAATGACGGCCGTGTCCCAGCCGAACAGCAACCCACCCAACGTCGCGACGAACGTCAGACCTACGACGAGTGACGTATTGAACTTGGCCCCTGGCATTCCCCCTCCGCTACCTGTGCTGCTTGTGAGCGCGCAAAGCGCGCGCCACGAGCCTGAACCACGTGTCGGACAAGCTCAAACGGAGCGCCCGCACCTAACGGCTACAGCCCCAGTATGCCTCAATAATTCACGGTCACCATGATCGTATCCGTATAGCTCCCGGCGGCCGCGTCCTGCCCGGCGGGAATGCGACCATAGACCGGGTAATTGAACGTATTGGGGCCGAGGACCAGCAACATCTGGTCGCTCACGACCGAAGTGACTCCCGTGCCGTCACCCCAGACACTCGAATGGGCGGCGGAGGTGTACAGGTTATAGCCCAACGTACTGACGCCATTGCTCAACCGGCGGGGCGAATAGCCACCACTGTTTCCCGTGCTGAGCGACACCGTCCAGGACATGAGCACGCCGCTGAGACCACTACAGGAAAACGTCACCGTGCCGGCCGCATCGTCGGGAGTTCCCGATAGCGGATTGTAGGTCCCGAAATTGACGGCGGTCGCCGAAACCGAGCAACTGGCCAGGGCGTTGCCGGAGGCAGTGACGATGCTCCATGCCACCATCACCACGACCGGCAATCTCCGAACACGCATCATCGGACTCTCACGCAACCGAGCTCAACCGGCCCGGCCGCCTCGACAGCCCTGGCCTGACCCGGAACCCGCAACCGGCAACGCCCGTCAGGCCAACTCACGACTGCATCAGTGGCGGCGTGACTCACCGGAAGCTGCGCGAGCCCCTGCGTCCCCACGGGAAACGAGCTGCCCCCCACACCAACCTCCGCCCCAACCGGCACGAGCTCGCGAGTGGCGCCGTCGAGCCGCAAAACAAAAACCCGGCTCTTGCTCGCCGCCACCCCCACTACCCCACTCACCACGCCGTGCGAAAACGGCCGAACCACTATCCGGTCCGACTCGAGCAGCGCCGTCAGCGGCACATCCTCAGGTACGATCGTGATGGTGTTGTCCTCGAAAGGCCGCAACCCCGGTACGAGAATCCGTCCCGCGGAGTCGGTACGTCCGACTGCCTGACCGTCGTGCAACACCTGCACGCCACCGAGGTCTGGCACCTCCACCAGGGCGGCAGGCCCCGCCAATGTTTGCGTGGGCCACGCCCGCCCCCCTACCCAGACGAACCCACCCTGCCAGTTGAGAATACCGATCGTCCCGGTCGGCACCGCATCGATCTCGCCACTGCCGATACCATAAGCGCTGCGCACATCGACCCGCGCACCGTCGGTGTCGGAGACCCCGCGCGCGTGAGCCAACTCCCAACCCCAACCGGCATCCGGCGGAGCCGCCTGCCCGACCTGCAGGTTGAGGGTCGAGGCGCCATTGTCGGATGTACCGGTCACGGATCCGGTCACGCCCTTACCGAAATAACGCGTGAAGCTGATTCCGGCAACCACGTCGGAAACGCTGCCGCTGTGCGTATTCGCCACGAAAGCTCCGATGGAACCGACACGGCGGAAACTCACGTTGTAAGTGAGCGTCGTAGCCGCAGCCGGCGCCGCTCCATACATGCGGCGCGAGGCGTAAAGAACGCCGAGCGAACCGTGAAAACCCAACTGCGCCGACGCCTGCGCCGCCAGCTCGGTTCGTAACCGGAGCGCAGCGGAGGGAATCCCCAGAAGCACCGACGGTGCGACGCGGGGCAAACCGCCCGGGTCGCCTAGCTCGACAAAACCCGGCGAAGCCGCGCGAAAATGCACCCCCGCGGCGGCGCCCGCCCACAACGAGTCGATCCCGGCATCAACGGCGCCGCCGGCCCCCATCCCGCCGGCGTGACTCACGGCCGGAGTCAACTCCAGAGTCAGATTGTGAGTCGCCCGTACGGCTGCCCCACCCCGAGCCGTCACTTGGCTCAAATCGGGCGCGAGCTCCCCCGATGCGCTCAGCGTCGCGAGCTCATTCAAGCCATGTTGTACCGCCGCGGAGAGAAACGAGTGGCCATACGCGAAATTCCCGATACCGTAGTCCTCTCGCACCGCGCCGGCGGCAAAATCGAAAGTGGTCAGTCCCGGCGCAAGGAGCTGCGGAATGACGAGGTAGGGAACCGACAGCTGCTGCTCGTGCCCCAGCATGTCACGCATGCGGATATCGACCGCTCCCTCACCGACGGGGACGGGAATGTTGTTGAGCTCGAAAGGCCCCGCATCGACCATCGCCCGTTGCACGAGCGCCTGGTTCACATACAACTCGATACTCGAAGGAACCGTCGCGGTACCACTGACCACGGGCAAGGCGTAAGGCGTCACGCCCGGCTGCGTCGCATAGTCCGTGGCCCAGTGAATGCCGATGAACCGCACTGCTCGTCCGAGAGTTCCCGGGCTCGCCACACCATCTCCCAACGTGAGTCGTGCCGTGTACTCCGGAAAGTCGAGCAGCAGATCGGTGTCGAGACGATGCCAACCTGACGCGCCCGCCTCCGCCGCGCCGGCGATCCGGCTTGCCAGCCAACTGCTGGTGAACGACGTCCGCCCGAGACTCCAGCCCCCCTGAACGAGCCCCGAGTACGTCTCTCCCAGGCCGCCATTGCGCTCGGCGAACAGGTTGTAGTCGAGGAACAAAGCTGGCACCCCCGGCTCGGGAGTCCCGTCCCGCCGGGCGCTCGCAATCACCTGCGCGGCAAACAAAGCGGGATCGGCGTCGAGGCGCAACACCAGGCCGTCCTCCTCGCGATGCACCCGCAGCCCGGGAATGTCGTCGATACGCACCAGGGCATCAGCCGAGCCCTGCGGCCTCATGTGCCAGGCCTTCACATCAGCGCTTCTGACGTACAGGTGCCCTCGCAGATCGACGTGCAATAGGGCAAAGTCGGGCTGCGCTATATTATTGATCCGCACTTCCACCCAGACGTCGCGTGCGGTCCCCACCGCCGCCACCACGGTACCTGTAAGAAGCACGCACAGCGCGCCGATCAGATGGCAGGCTGTGCGGAGCATTCAAGGTGGGTTCGCGTCGACGATCAGCGACGGCGCCTCAGCGGGTAGAGTGAGGGTATGGCTTTCAGTGACCAGGCGCAGCGTGGCAGCCTCTTTCAAACTCGGCGCGCACAGCGCAGGTGGCACCGCACGCTTCGAGCCCGCCAGCACGTACACGGGCTCACTGGACCTCCACAGAATCTCGCCGCTGCTACTCAACATTTCCGCGGACAACACCCGCTCGTGTCGCGCTGACGTGTTTGAAAACTGCACACTCGCACAACCGTGCAGATCCGCAAGCCACCGCCAGGTCAAATCGTCGGAGGACGCACGGCCGTCCGCAGCGCGCGACTCAGCGGGCGCCGCAAACACCGGCACGCCGATGCGCACCGCAAAATGCAATCCGCCCTCGGGCACGACGGCAGGTGGAACCTCGCGAACGAACACGCGATAACTGCGCTCCATCGAGGCACGATTCGGCTGCCCCGCGAGTGCGCCGGGCTCCAGGCCGACCCTCACCAGGCGAGTCTCGCCCGCCGCCAGGTTGATGACCAACGGCGTCGTGATCAGATCGCTGGTCGCCTCCAGCAGATCGCCTATGCCCGCCTGCGTCCAGGCAAACGCATCCAACTGGGCGAGTGTCGCCTCGCTACCGGTGTTCTGCACCTCCAACACGGCGACCGGGTGCCGAGCCGAGAGATCCAACCGCATGGGTCCCACTCGCAACGCGCCTGCCATACTCGCTAAAGGCAACAACACGAAGCAGGCTGAGATTAAAAGCCGCCTTGCCATGCTGTTAGTAATTGACCGTGACCGTGATGGTGCTGGTGTACGTGCCGGTCGGCTTGTCCTGCGAAATCGGAACCTGGCCGTACACCGTGATCGTATTCGCCGTCAGCAGCCCGGACCCGGTGCCCGCGACCGTAAAGGTCGAGGCCGTACCATCCCCCCAGATCTGTGAATACGCGGCATCCCGGTACAGGTTGAAATCCAGCGTCGAGGCGCCATTCAGCAACGTCCGGGTGGCGAACGTCCCGCCGCCAGTGCCCACATTCAAGGCAGCCGTATAGGGCGACCCGCTGGTGCAATAGACGCTGACAGTGGAAGTGCCGGTGAGAGCCGTGGCGCTCCCCGGGTTGTAGGCCCCGAAGTTGAGGGTCGTCGCGGCTACGTTGCAGGCCGAATTGATGACGGCCTGTACCGTGAATGTCCCCGTCGCCTGCCCGGCATAGGCGGCGGTACTTGCCGCCGCCAGCGCTACAGTCAGCGCGGTGGTGCGCTGCCACAACCTGTCCATAACCTACATTCCAGGAGCCGATGTTGGTTATGAGGCTATCGGGGGTGCGCAGCACCAACATCGGTCGTAGTTCACACGCCGACCGTGGGGAAAGCGGAAGAGGTCGCAGAATGAGGCTTTACAGCCCCGCCGCCGTCTCGCGGATCAGAAAATCAACGACCGCCTGGAGGGCTTCGCGTTGTGTTGCACCGCCTTTGCGCGCCGCATCGAAGGTGCGCAACTGCCGATGAGCGCTGGTGCCGCGAGCAAGAATCGTCCGGATGTGCTCGATCTCGCGCGTGCAGCCCAACACCTCGGCATCGTCCTTGACCAGGGCGATGAGCTCCTCGGCAAGCTGCTTGAACGGCACGAGCTCACCGCGCGCGAGGTCGAGCAACTGCTCATCGAAGCTGTAACGCATCGCGCGCCAGCGGTTCTCGGCGATCAGCACGTTGGGATAGAGGCGCCAGCTCTGGTTCTCCTGGCGCAACCGGTAAAGCCGGCGCGCGAGGCATACGACGAGTGCCGCCAGGCACATCGCATCATCGATGCTCGTGCAGCAATCCATCACACGCATCTCGATTGTCGGGTAACGCGGGCTGGGCCTGACGTCCCACCACATCTTGCTGGTGTTCTCGATCACCCCGTTGCGGATCAGCATGTCGAGGTGCCGCCGCAGATCGGCGTAGCTGGAGAAACGGTCTGGCAACCCGGTGCGGGGCAGCGAGCTGAACAGGGTGAGCCGGAATGACATGAGCCCGGTCCGCTCCCCCTCCCAGAACGGCGAGGAGCACGACAACGCGAGCAGGTGCGGCACGAAGTAGGAAAGCTGGTTCATGAGATCGACGCGCAGGTCGTCGTCATCGATCCCGATATGAACATGCATGCCGCCGACCATCAGCCGGCGCGCCGCGGCCTGCATCTCGCGCGCGAGCGCGAAAAACTGCTCTTTTTCGGTGGGCATCTGCCGGGTTGCGCTGCCAAACGGATGGGATGCCGCGGCAATCGGCGCCAGTCCGTATTTCCCCGCAACTTCGACAATGATCGAGCGTAGCCGGGCCAGGTCCGCGCGGACCTCGGCGATGGTGCGGCAGACGCGGGTGTTTACCTCGAGTTGCGAGCGCAGGAACTCGGGACTGATCTGGCTACCGCCCCGCTCAGTGCATTCCCGTATCAGGTCCGGAGGCGGATTCTCGTTGACGTCGCGTGTATCGCGATTGACGAGGAGATACTCCTCCTCGATCCCCACGGTAAATGGCGGCTCTACGCTCAACTGGACGTCCCCCGGCACCAACCGGCTCCAGTATAACGGAACTAACGCTACTCCAATTGAGCCAGCGGCTGCGGCCGCGCCATGTGATAGCCCTGCGCGAAATCGACACCGATGCGCTTGAGCTCGTCCAGCACAGCTTCGTCCTCGACCCATTCCGCCACGGTGGCGATCCCGAGCGCCCGGCCGACCTTGCTGATCGCCTCCACCATGCTGCGGTCCACCGCGTCCGTGGCGATCTGAGTGATGAACTGCCCGTCGATCTTCAGATAGTCCACCGGCAGGGTCTTCAGATACATGAACGAAGACAGCCCGGTGCCGAAATCATCCAGCGCGAACTTGCAGCCGCGGGCCTTGAGCTCGCGCATGAAGAAAGTAACGTTGGAAAGACTGGTGACCGCCGCGGTCTCGGTGATCTCGAAGCACAGCGCGCTGGCGATCTCGGGCTCCCCGACCGTCTGCAGAATGAATTCCGCGAACGATTGCTCATTGAGCGAAGTACCGGACAGATTCACGGCCAGCATGGGCAACGGGCCACCGGCGTCGCGACGGCGTTTCAGCAGCTCGACCGCCCGGATCACCACCCAGCGATCGATGGTGGACATTACGTTGTAGCGCTCGGCGGCCGGAATGAATTCACTCGGAGGAACCAGGCGCCCATCATCGTCCCGCAGCCTGATGGTGAGCTCGTGGAAATTCGGCGCGCTGTCAGCGCCGATCCGCACGATGGGCTGAAAGAACAGCTCGAGACGGTTTTCTTCGGCCGCGCGGGTCACCCGTGCGACCCAGTGCATCTCGCGATGCCGATGTGAGCCATCGGCCTCGTAGACGTGGACCCGGTTACGGCCTTCATCCTTGGCGGCATAGCAGGCGATGTCGGCCGCGCTCATGATGGCTGCAACACTCTCGGTGTCCGCACCGATCTGCACGACACCAACGCTCGCGCCCACCGTCAGCGTGGTCGCGCCCCAGATAAACCGATAGTCCTTGATCGCCTGTCGGACGCCATCGGCGATGCGGGCCGACTGCTCGGGGGTGCATCCCTCGAGAAGCACACCGAACTCATCGCCACCGAGGCGCGCGATCGTGTCGGAAGCGCGCACGCGACCCTGCAAGAGCCCCGTTACATCACGGAGCAGACGGTCACCGGCCTGGTGGCCGCAGGTGTCATTGACGACCTTGAACTGGTCGAGGTCGATATATAGCAAGGCATAGGCGCCTTCGCCCCGCTGCGCGCTCTGAACCGCGGCGTGCAACCGGTTGTCGAACTCGCGTCGATTGATGAGGCCGGTCAGGGCATCGTGACTGGCTTGATAGGACAGCGCGCGCTTGAGGCGGCGTTCCTTCGTAACATCGTGGAACACGATGACGGCGCCGATGACCCGCCCCTGCCGGTCGCAGATGGGCGCCGCCGACTCCTGGATCGCAACTTCCTGCCCGGCGCGAGTAATGAGCACGGAGTGATCCGCCGAGGGCCCCATCTCACCGCGGCCCAGGGCACACACGAGCGGATTCTCGATCGGCTCGCGGGTTATTTCGTTGACGAGATTGAGCACATCACCGATTGGTCGGCCGCGCGCTTCCGCCAGACTCCAGGCAGTCAGACTCTCCGCGACCGGATTGATGTACTCGATTCGGCCTTCCGCATCCGTGCTGATGACGGCGTCGCCGATGGATTGGAGCGTCACCTGCGCCCGCTCCTTCTCCGCAAATACAGCTTGCTCGGCGCGCTTGCGTTCGGTGATGTTCGCAATCGTACCCTCGTAACCCGTGATACGGCCGCCGGAATCATGCACGGCGCGTGCGTTCTCGAGAATCACAACCTGCTGACCATCCTTCGTCCGCATGTGAAATTCCGCATTCCGTATCTCCCCTTCCGACTCCACGCGTCGCATGAACTCAGCGCGATCCGCCGGGTTCCAATACAGCAAAGCAACGCTTGGCAGCGAGTACAGTTCCTCGGCCGTGCTATAGCCGAGGATAGACACGAATGCCGGATTCACGGACAGCAAGCGACCGTCCCGACGGCTCTGGTAGACGCCCTCCGCAATACTTTCGAACAGACCTCTGAACTTGGCCTCGCTACTGCGTAAGGCCTGTTCCGCCAGGCGGCGCTCTATGGCGATACCCGCCAGCTGCGCCGCGTGTGCCATGGCCGCAACCTCGGCCGACCCCGGCAAACCGGGCTCACCCCGATAGACACCGAGAGCGCCGAGGATCCGGCCGTTCGCGGCTGCCTTGATCGGCGTGGCCCAGGCGGCCCGCACCCCGGATCCCAACGCCGCATCGCGCGGCCGCTCCCAGAAGGGATCCTTCCCTACGTCGGCGACGAGCACCTGGCGCGCGAGGTAGACCGCGGCCGAACAAGAACCATTGCGGATGTCGATGCTCGTGTGCTCCAACGAGCTGCGCAGGGCATCGGGGAGCCGCGGCGCGATCGTGTAGGCAAACGCCTGACCGTCCTCGGCCAACACACTCACCGAACACATGGTGCCCACGCCCACGGGCTCGATCAGACGCGTGATCGAGGCCAGCACGTCAGACAGCGGCGAGTTGCCGGTCAGTTGAGCAAAGACTTCGCGCTCGGCGGCAGCGACGCGCTCGGCGCGCTTGCGATCGGAAATGTCAGCAACGGTCCCGCGGACCAGGCGCTTGTTGCCGCTCGGCAATCGTGCCAGTCGCACTTCGCACGTGATCTCTTTCCCGAAGCCGTCGTACAGCACCCATTCGTAAACCTGGGGATGTCCGGCGAGCGCCCGCTGGGTATAGGTCTTGGCCAGCACGGCGGAAGGTGTACCGTCGGCTTGCAACGGCGGGCTGCGCTCGACGGCCCCCACCTGCAGAAGCTGTTTGCGCTCGAGACCGAAGAGTTGCTCGGCGTACTCATTCGCATCGACGAACCGACCTTCGTCTATGTCGAATACGACTATAGCCTCGGGAGCGTGGTCTACGAGTAGACGGTAGCGAGCCTCGCTCTCTCGCATCGCCTGCTCGGACTCGCGCCGTTCGGTGACGTCACGCAGACACAGAACAAACATCTCACGGCGCGACAGCCGCGCTTTGCTCACAGCTACTTCGGCAGGGAAAAATTCGCCATCCTTGCGTTGCGCCCACAGCTCCCGCGAGGCGAGATCGAGTTGGGTATCGCCGCAGCTCGCCGCCAAGCGGTGCAGCGCCTGTGTAATAGTTTCCTGCGCGTGCGTGGTGATTTTCGGAATGAGCTGGTCGATGCGCTGGCCAACCACCTCGGCCTCGACATGCCCGAAAACGCGCTCGCCGGTGGGGTTGAATGTCTGGATGACCCCATCCTCGTCGACCGTCAGGACCACGTCCTTGATGTGATCGAGAATGACCTGCAGGTGCTCGGAGCTCTGCTCGCGGGCCTCGTGCGCCATGGCCCGGGCCTCGTCCGCCATGAGGCGCATCGACTGCACGATGCCGCGCCTTTCCTGGTCGATCGTGTCGTAATGAGCGCTGATGAGGTGCAACAACACGCCCAGGTCGGGCGCCACGGTGCCGCTGCGCAGCCGGGCTTCTTTCAACTGCGCGCGCAGTTGCGCGTGCAGATCCGAACTGTCCTCCCCGCAAGCCGCCTCGTCGCCAAGGACGAGCGTCGTCGTCCCTCCGGGACCGGTGTCAGGAGAGCTGGCCAACGAGCGAAGCGTCTGCGCATTTGACATAAGACAAAGGAGCGGCCGATCGCGTCAGTGCGTCTGCAGAGCCGTCCCTGCCGCGGACTGGGCGGGCACCGGACGCGTCGAGCCTTCCGCGACTTCCGCTTGCGCGGTCCGCTCCGGCAGACCCTCACCGACGATCACCGGTATCGAGTAGACCCGGGTCATTGAGCCATTGACGGAATCGACGGTAACGGCCGCGCTCACGGTAAAAATGCCGTCCTCCTTGGGAAGGACGCGAACGACGTGCCGGATGACCGCTCCGGACGCCGGCTTTTCGACGTGGGCGAGATCGGCGCCCTCGATGAGGTCGAGACCCGGGCCACCCTGGAATTTCCCGTAGATACGATCGATCTGCGGCGCATCCGGCACCACGGCAATATCCACATCCAGCAGCTGACCTGCCTGCGGCGGCTCACGTAACTCGTATTTGAGCTCCACTGGCGGACCCGCTTTGCCCGGGGTCACGGCCGCAACCATGTCCTGTGGCGACCGCGTCGTAGGGTCGATCGTGACATGCGGGTGGGCCTTCCTGTATCTGGCTTCCATCTTGGCAGCCGAATCCGAGCCCGACCCGCAGCCGGCGAGGCTGAAAATCAGCATCACGGCAACAGCCCAGCTCGCCCGCGAGATTCGTGTGGATGTCATCATGACGTCCGTACGCAGACCCTCCGACCCTCTGATTATCTTCCGACAATACCGCGTCCCGGGAGCCGAAGGCACGTCCGACGTGTGTATTTCGTGAGATACGACCCAGCGCGGAGCCGCCCTGCAGATCTTCAGCCGCGCAGCAATGGCGGGTCGTCCACGGCCTCGACCTGCTCGAGCAGATCCCTGAGGTACCCCTCCCAGTACCGGGCCTCCCCCAGCCAGGGAAAGGCGCGGGGAAACGCCGGGTCCAGCCAGCGGTGGGACACCCAGGCCGCGTGATGCAGCATCCGCAGCGCCCGCAGCGGCTCGATCAGCCGGACCTCGCGGAAATCGAAATCCGTGAACTGCTGATAGCCCTCCAGGAGCTCACCCCACTGCCGCTGCTGCTCCGCGGCGGAGCCGGCCAGCATCATCCACAGATCCTGGACCCGCGGCCCCATCGCGCAGTCGTCCAGGTCCACCAGCACTGGTCCTCGCTCGTTCCACAGGAGATTCCCCATGTGGCAGTCCCCGTGGATGCGGATATCCCGTACCCCTTCGGCTTCCCGGAACACCTGCTCGACCCGCTCCAGGAGCGTCGCGCTCACGGATGCGTACCTGTCGCGCAAGTAGTCCGGCAACAGCTCGCTCGCCAACACCTGCTGCCGCGCCTCCCAGCCGAGACGTTGGATCCCGAGCTTCGGGCGTACCTGGAAAGGCCGGAGCGCGCCGATCTGATGTAACCGGCCGAGTGTCCGCCCGAAGATCTGCCGCGCTTCGGGGGCGTCCAACTCCGGCGAACGCCCGGCCATCCACGGAAAAGCGGCAAACCGGAACTCGTGGTACTCGAACAGGGTGCGGCCATCCACTTGCACGGGCGCCGCCACCGGAAGCTCGGCCGCCGCGAGGTCGGCCGTAAAACGATGTTCCTCCTCGATCTGCGCGTTCGACCAACGCGCCGGGCGGTAGAACTTCAGCACCAGCATGCCGCCGGAACGGCCAAGCTGATAAACGCGGTTTTCGTAGCTGTTCAGCGCGAACAAGCGGCCGTCGACGTCCAACCCGACGGAAGCCGCGGCATCGAGTACGACTTCAGGTGTGAGGCCGGTGAAAGGCTTCACATCCAGGTCTCGGCTTTTGGCTATCATCAACTTCCTATGGCCTTCGGCCAACCTTTCCTGCCGGTCGAAGCGACCGGCTACACATAGCGGCGCTGCGCGCCGGTAAGAGGGTCTCGATGTCCGTGAAGCGTGGCACTATCTTAGTCACCGGAGGCGCCGGTTACATCGGCAGCCACGTGGTTCTGCAGCTCCGTGCTCGCGGCGAGCAGGTCGTGGTCCTGGACGATCTCTCCCGAGGATTCCGCCAGGCGGTCCTCGATACCCCGCTCGTCGTCGGCAAAGTCGGCGACCGGGAAAAGGTTCTCGAGACCCTGCGCACCCATGGTGTCGATACCGTCATGCACTTCGCGGCCTATACCATCGTCCCGGAATCTGTGGCCGAGCCGCTGAAATACTACGGCAACAACACCTGCTCCACGCGCAATCTCCTGGAATGCTGCCTGGAGACGGGCGTGCGCAACTTCGTCTTCTCCTCCACGGCCGCCGTTTACGGCATACCCGAGGGCGGCATCGCCGCAGAAGACTCGGCTACCGCCCCCATCAACCCCTACGGCACCTCCAAGCTGATGTCGGAGTGGATGCTGCGCGACGTCGCCGCGTCCTCCCAGATGAAGTATGTCGCGTTACGTTATTTCAACGTGGCCGGCTCGGATACCGGCTGCCGCGTCGGACAGGCGACCCCGAAGGCCACCCTGCTGGTGAAAGTGGCTGCCGAAGCCGCGGTCGGCAAACGCAGCCATGTCTCGATCTTCGGCACGGACTATCCGACACCTGACGGCACAGGTGTCCGCGACTACATCCACGTGGAGGATCTCGCCACGGCCCACCTGGACGCTCTCGATTACTTGCGTGGGAATGGGCTGTCCACCGTCCTGAATGTGGGCTATGGCCATGGTTACAGCGTCCGCGAAGTCCTGGAGAGCGTCGAGCGGATCGCGGGCAAACGGCTCGATGTCCGGGTAGAGCCCCGGCGCGCCGGCGATCCCCCCGCCCTGGTGGCGAAGGCAGAGCGCATCCGCAGAGAGCTCGGCTGGCAACCCCGGCTCGACAACCTCGATACCATCGTCACCACGGCACTGAAGTGGGAGCAGCGCCTACTGCAGAACCCCTGGTGATAGGAGCCTGCCTGAATAATGCTCGCTCCTACGGGGTAGAATGCGCTCTATGCAGTGGGCACGCCCCAAGTCATTGAGCGGACTGATGCTCCTAGGCCTGGCACTGATCGCCGTGCCGCTCCTGGTTGCCATCTTCTCCGCCGCTCTGCAAATCCGCGAGCTCGCCGACACGGGTCAGAAGATCGTGATCGAGGGCGTCACGGCGGCACGCGCCAGCCAGGACCTGTTCAGTCAGATCGTCTCCCTCGAGCGCACGGCACGCCTCTACGACGTGCTCAATGAGCCGAAAGACCTGGACCTCTATCGCCTCCAGGACGCGCGCCTCACGTTGACCCGCGACCAACTCAACCAGCATGCCGCGACTTCGACCCGCATCACCCTCGGCCAGTTGGGTGAGTTGCAGGACTCCATCCGCCGCATGGTGCTCTCGATGACCGCCGGCAGCGGCACGGCCAACATGACGGCGCTCGCGCGCAAGTTCGGTGAGTTGAGCGCGCTCGTCGACAAGGTCGCGCAGCAGAGCAACGCGCAGATCGACTCGGAAGTGGCCGCGCTCGAGCAAAAGACCCAACGCGCCCGGCGGCGCCTGTTGTGGCAGGCGGCGCTACTGGTGCCGCTGACGATCGTGGCAATTTTCGCCCTCACGGTCGCGGTCGGACGGCCACTGCGTCAACTCGACCGAGCGATCAGTGAGCTCGGCCAGGGCACCTTCACGAACCAGATCGCCGTGTCCGGGCCGCACGACCTGGAGCGTCTCGGCGGCCAGCTCGAGTGGCTGCGCCAGCGCCTGCTCGACCTGGCCCATGAGCGGAACCGGTTTCTGCGCCACATGTCGCATGAGCTGAAAACACCGCTCGCCAACATCCGCGAGGGCACGGAGCTCCTCATGGATGGTGCGGTCGGTGAGCTCGACTCCAACCAGCGCGAGGTGGCCGGCATCCTGCGCGAGAACGGCATCAAACTGCAACGCATGATCGAGAACCTCTTGTCCTTCAGCGCCTGGCAGACCTCCAGCATCGGCCTGGACTCGAGCGAGTTCCGCCTGCGCCCGGTGGTGAAGCAAGTCCTGGAGAACCAGCAACTCACGCTGCTCTCGCAACGTGTGCGATTGGACGTGCGCGTCGACGACGTCACACTGGTCGCGGATCGCAGCAAGATTCGCCTGATTCTGGAGAACCTGGTGTCCAACGCCGTGAAGTACTCACCGAAGGGAGGCACCATCCATCTGAAGGCACGGACGTCCGGGACCCAGTTCGTGCTCGATGTGGCCGACAACGGCCCGGGTGTCCCCATGGAGGATCGCGAGCACGTGTTCGAAGCTTTCTATACTGGACGCGCCGCCAAGAGCACGGCGGTGAAGGGCACCGGCATCGGCCTGTCGGTGGTCCTGGAGTTCGTTTCAGCGCACGGCGGCACGATCGAGATCATCGACGGCGAATACCCGGGCGCGCACTTCCGTATCACCATGCCGATCATCACCGCGGACGGCCCCATTCCTCCGGCACTCGAAGCCAAGGCGCAAGCGCATGCGGCGTGAACCCGTGGCGGCGCCCTGGCACACGCTCCTCGCAAGTGTGACGCTCGTCACAACTTTGCTGTTGAGCGCCTGTGCCAACGACATGTTTCAACACGAGCACCCGGCCAACCAGCCGCCCCCGCCGGTCAACCGCGCCGCCGCAGCTTCCACGGTGTTGGCCGATGACCTGCAGCTGCTGCAGCAGTTGGTGCAGGGCACACCGAGCGACCAGGCGGAAATCGTCGCCGGCGCCCAACGGGACTACGAAACCGCGCCGACACCGAGCCGGCAGCTGCGTTTCGCCCTGATTCTCGCCACTCCCGGGCACCCCGGGACGGATCTGCCACGAGCGCAACGGCTGCTGCGGGAGCTTATGGCAAATCCCGAGATGTTGTTGGCCAGCGAGCGGTCGCTGGCATTTCTGGAACTGCAGCAAATTGACGACCATTTGACGTTGGAAGGAGAAAACCGCAGGCTGCAGTCTGACGCTGTACGCGCTGACAGGGAGCGCCTGGCAAGTGTGAATCACCGTCTCCAACTGGAGACAGATGAAAACACACGCTTGCGCAAGGAGCTCGAGGAAGCGCGCGCGAAGCTCGATGCGATAGCCAACATCGAGCGCTCGCTGAACGAGCGCAAACCCAGCAACACAGGACGACCACAGTGACCATTCCCGCCAGCAGCATGTTGCAACCCGAGGCGGCCGGCTTAGGCCAGCGAAGGACGACGACCTTGAACCAGATCGGCAAACGCAAAGCGCGCATCCTAGTCGTCGATGACGACCCGGGATTGTTGCGGCTGTTGACGATCCGCCTGCGCGCGGAAAGTTATGACGTGGAAGCGGTCGAGAGTGGCGTGTTGGCATTGGCGGCGGCGAGTCGCTTCCGTCCCGACCTCGTCATCACCGACCTGCGCATGGATCACATGGACGGGATCGGCCTCCTCAAGGAATTGCAGAACCGCTGGCCGGGCCTGAAGGTGATCATCCTCACCGCCCACGGCACCATCCCCGATGCCGTGCAGGCGACCCAGATGGGTGCCTTCGGCTTCCTGACCAAGCCGGTCGACAAGCAGGAGTTGCTCGACCAGGTGCAGAAGGCGCTGCGCATCTCCGGCTTCGGCGCCTCCGATGAGGACTGGCGCGCGGAGATCGTCACCCGCAGCTCCGCGATGGAAGAGAAGCTCGCACAGGCCCACATGGTCGCCGGCACCGATGCCCGCGTCTTGATCACCGGCGAGAGCGGCACGGGCAAGGAGTTGCTGGCCCGCGCTATCCACAAGGCGAGCCCGCGTCGCAACAAGCCCTTCGTCGCGATCAACTGCAGTGCGATGGCGGAGAACCTCCTCGAGTCCGAGTTGTTCGGCCACGAGAAGGGATCCTTCACGGGCGCCACGCGCGCGCACCGCGGCCTCTTTATGGCGGCCGACGGGGGCACGTTGATGTTGGACGAGATCGGCGACATGCCGATGCGGTTGCAAGTCAAACTGCTGCGGGTCCTGCAGGAGAACGTAATCCGCCCGGTGGGCAGCACTGATGCGATCCCGGTGAACGTTCGTGTGATCTCCGCGACCCATCGCGACCTGCAAAACCTCATGAGCGCGGCGCAGTTCCGTGAGGACCTGTACTACCGTCTCAACGTCGTGCACATCGAGATGCCGCCCCTGAACCGGCGCCGTGAGGATATCCCTCTGCTGGTCGCCCACTTCCTCGCGCAGATCGCGAAGGAAAGCGGCGTCCGCAAGATCTACGCCCCCGAGGCGGTGGAGCTGCTGGCGACGGCCGACTGGCCGGGCAACATCCGCCAGCTCCAGAACGTGGTGCGCCAGAATGTCGCGTTGTCGCAGACACCGATTATTCCGGTGGAGCTCGTGCAGCAGTCCCTGGGCGGCGGCCCCGGCCGGCTCCCCTCGTTCGACGAGGCGCGCGACGAATTCACCCGCAGCTACTTGTCGCAGATCCTCCAGATCACCGGCGGCAATGTCAGCCAGGCAGCGCGCCTCGCGAAGCGCAACCGCACGGACTTCTACAAGCTGTTGGCGCGCCACCAGCTCACGCCCGAGGAGTTCAAGCAGCGCTGAGCCCTTGTTGATTGGCCAAAAGTCGCCTGCGGCGCTTTCGGCGGACATTACCCTGTAGGCCGCGGGCAAAAAGCGTGGTTTTTGCCCGCTGCTCACCGCAGGCGTGGGCATGAACGTTGCTGGCCGGAGCCCGTGAGCACTACCAAACCGTTGGGCGCGGGCGACCTCTCTGAGGATGGCGCGGCCGCCCTGCGTCTGAAGCTGGCCGAGATCGCCCAACAGAAGCGGCCCAGGCGACTCGACTTAGACCGTGCGAAAGGGCTCGGCATCCTCCTGGTAGTGATCGGCCACCTGGTCGCGCGAACGGCGCCACAGGGTAACGAGTGGTATATCGCGCTGAAGCACGCGCTCTACCATTTTCACATGCCCTTCTTCATGTACCTGTCCGGGTACGTGGTCTTCATGACCGGCGCGGCGCGTATCACGCCTTCGAAGTGGCCCGAATTCACCCGAGGGCGCGCGTATCGCCTGCTGCTGCCCTTCGTCCTCTTCGGGCTGGCCATCCTGTTCGGCAAGCTCGTCACCTCCCGCTTCATTGCCGTGGACAATCTGCCAGGCTCGCTCGATCAAGGGCTCTGGGGCCTGGTCTGGAACACCGACTCCAGTCCGGCCGAATCGGTGTGGTACATCGCCGTCCTGTTCGCATTGTCCATTCTGACTCCACCGCTGCTACGGTTGTTGCGGGGACGCGTGGCGCTCTTGCTCGTGTTGGCGCTCGTCCTCTACGTACTTCCTGTGCCGCACGTGATGTACCTCGACCGGGTCGCCAGGTACATGAGCTTCTTCGCGATGGGAGGCTTGGCGAGTGAGGCCGGCAAAGCGTGGCTCGATCTCATCGACCGCTACTTTGCCTGGGCGCTCATTGCACTGCTGGGCGCGCTATGGCTGGCGTTGACGGTGTTCGCCTCGTGGGACTCCGACGTGGCGTTGTTCGTTTGCGGGACGCTCTCCATGCCGGCACTGCACGGGCTCGTGCGGCATCGCTATTTCTCCGGCTCGTCGCTGCTGCTCACCCTCGGCACTTACACATTCGTCATCTACCTGCTCAACACGCCGTTCATCGGGCTCGTCAAGGGAGCCATGCTGAAAGTCTTCCCGTGGGATGGTGTGAACTTCCTGATCTACGCACCGGTATTGACGATCGCGGGCACCCTGCTGCCGATCCTTCTCAAGCGTCACGTACTGAGCCGGGTCCCCGCGTTGGATCGCATGACTTCCTGAGGCTCATCTGGCGCCAATTGCCCCTCGCTCATCTTGATGCGACGCCGCGGCATGAACTCGGCCGTGCCGGCGAGCCACGCCCGGAATTCCAGGTCGGAGAGTGCCATGCCATCCCCGATGCGCGGCAGCAAAAAGGGGTCAGTGTGCGCTGTACACAGACCGCGCTCGAGGGTCGTAGCGGACTGGATCCCGTACTCCCGCAGATAGCCGGGATGTTGCGGCAGACGGAAATTGCCCGTGTAGCAATAGTGCCGCGGCTCCCTCGACGTATAGCTGACGATCCGGCGCCGGTTATCCTGTAACTCCGCGAACATGCGCTCACGGCTACGGTAAACCCGGTGGCGATGCGTGTGGTACTGGATATCCGCGCCGCGAGCACCGAGCTCGGTAGCCTCCTCCGGGGTAATCAGGTGCAGCACCCTCTTCCGGCACAGATCCACGTAGTCGAGACCGAGTCGCTCGGCGAGTTGCGCCAGCAGGTCGTCCTTCTCCCGTCCGGAGAGTTTGCGTTGTACCGCAAACCGCACGAGAGCCGCGGCAGCGCCCCGGCACCCGGCCGGATCCAGGGTCACCGGCGCAGCCAACACACCGGGCCATTCGAACTGCTGCTGCCGGCGCGCCTTCCACAACATGTAGGAGCACATCGGGTCGAACACGGGGCGGTTGAACTCGACATAGTACGTCGTCAGATACAAAGTGGCCGGAAATCCGAACGACTCGAGGATCGGGTAAGCAACACTGTAGTAATCGTGCAAGCCGTCGTCGAAGGTAATCGCTACGGCCCGGTCCGGTAACGTGCCGTCCCGCAAGCGCGTGAGCGCCTCCTCCAGGGGAAGCACGTTGCAACCGAAGTCCTTCAGGGTCTGCATCCGCCGGCGGAACGTGTCGGCGGCGATGTACAGACTCGCCCATTCGTACTCGTCGTACTTCGAGACGCCGTGATAACACAGGATCAACAGGCGCCGCCGCCGCCAGGCGCTCGCCGCCAGCGCCCGTGACAAGCCGGAAGCCTCAGCCAACGCCAGTCCGCGCAACATGGCTTGTTTGAGTACAGGCATGACGGCCCCGTTCAGATCAGCATGCCGCCATCGACGCCGATGACGGTGCCGGTGACGTACTGCGACAAAGGACTGGCGAGAAACAGTGCCACGCCCGCCACATCCGCCGGTGTGCCGACGCGACCCATAGCGATGCTCGCCAACGTTTTCCGTTGAATCTCCTGCGGCGTGGACTTCATCATGTCCGTGTCGATGTAACCGGGCGCAATGGCGTTCACCCGGATTGCCCTGCTGGCCAGCTCCTTGGCGGCAGCCAGCGTGGCGGTCACGATCGCGCCCTTGGAAGCGGCATACACCAGTTGTCCGGCATTTCCGCGGACCCCGACAATCGAGGCGAGGTTGATGATCGATCCGCCTCCCGAGCGCTGTAACAGTCGCGCACCGACCTGGATGCAGTTCAGAGTACCGACGGTGTTGATACCGATCGTCCGGGTCATGTCCTCCTGCGAAATCATGCCGATCATGGCCTCCCGCAGCACACCCGCGTTGTTGACGAGCGTGTCGAGACGCTTGAACAGCTTGAACGTCTGTTGGAACAGCGCGTTCACCTGCTCGACCGAACCGACATCTGCAAAGATGGCCTCGCAACGGACGGCATGTTTCCGGGCGATCTCAGCCGCCGCCTCACGCAACTCGGGAGTCTCCTGGCGCGCGTTGAGAATGACATCACTGCCGGCGGCGGCGAGCGACTCGGCGATCGCGCGCCCGATCCCCCGCGACGACCCGGTCACGAGTGCGACCTTGCCCTTGAGATCAATGGGGATCACGCCGACAAACCGATTTTTCGGGTCAGCACATCGAACAGGTCGGTGCCATCCCAGAGCGTCGAAAATTCCGTCGCCTGGCCCGGAGCCACGATCCGGTCGAGCGCCCGGTTCGGCAGTGACTCGATCAACTCGCCCAGTGCCTCATCCGGCAGGCCGTACACCACCAGCGTCTGGTCCTTCTCACGCACAAAGCCGGCAATGTCCGCCGCCTGTGTCGCAACATATTCGACAAACAGTCCGTGTCCCGAGTGGATCTCGCGAACCGATTCCAGGCGGGATGTGCCATTTCCCAATGCCGGACGCTGTGCCGGCGAAGCACCCAATCCGTCGACGCCGCCGGCCGCGGCCAAGGCAAACAGGTCCGTCGCGCGCGCCATGACGCTGCTGGGGTTGTCAGCAAAGCCCTCGGCCGCCTTTCGGTAGGCCTCCCAGAAGCGCGTCTTCGCCCGAACGACGTCCTCGGGCGCACCGATCCAGATGACCGCGCGCGGCGACGAGCAAGCCTGCTGGTCGGACCAGAGCGTATCGTTGACGAAGCGACGCGCAACCTCGCGTAAGGCATCGTCGGTTTGCGCCAACACGCTGGCAGCATCCAACGCCGCGAGCGAGAACCGATCCGCGAAACTGATTTCCACCGCGAGCGGGTTGAGAGGAATCGAGCGGATCGCCGCCACTGTGGCATCGCCACCCCAGACCAGACGCGCATGACACGCCTCGGAGAGCGTCTTGCTCAAAGCCGCATCGTGCTCGTAAGTCACGATCCAGGAATCACGAAGGACCGCCGCATGCTCGGGTTCCTGCGCCAGCGCGCGTATCAACGCTACAAAGGAGTCCCGCACCGGGCTGGGCTTGCGCGACACGCGGACGATCGTCGCATTACCGGCCAACAGTGACAGCAGCCAGGCGTAGATGAACAACACCTCGACATTCGCCGGAGACAACGCGAAAACGACTCCACGGGGACGAACCCGTGTTGCGCGTCCGTCGCCGGCGAAGCGCGTCGCCATGGTTCGCAGGTTGGCCGGACGGAACCAGTGCGCGAGAGCCGCGAGTTCCGGAACCTGGCGCGCGAGCGCAGACCGCAGAATGCGCTGCGACAGCGTGCCAACCAGGGCAATCGCGTCGGCCGCGAAGGGATCGCGCCGCGGAAGCTGCGCCAACCGCTGCACTTCTTGCGGCCAGGAGGGCGATGGATTGGTAGAGAAAACGGTGTCGATCATGATATCCCGCGTCGCCCCGTTGGGGGCTTCTCGGGATTCCATCCGCTGCGCTCCGGTTGTAGGCAGCGCACGCGTGTCGCTGCAGCCGCGTAGCTCGGCCTGAGGCAGGCGTCCGGCGACCGAGAAGCGCTTGCCCATGCGTCCGCAGGCGCAATCGTCCTCCCCCGCAACGGTGCCGAGATCCTCAGTCAGCAGGCTGTGCCCCGGATAACTCCGAGGCAGGATGCTTAGAACCTGAATGAGCCCCTCCTCGCCAGGGGGCAGAGGCTCGAGCGTCATCCGATCACGCACGATGACATCGGCGTAGGCGGGCGTATGCAGCCAACCTGACTCGCATTCGAAGAAAATCGAGCCGACCTGCTCCACCATGCCGTAGTAGTTATGGACGCGCTCGAGGCCGAAGGTGGCGCGCAACGCCGCCTTGAACGTGTCGTTGTCGACTTTGCGATCCTGCAGCTTCTTCCAGCCGCCCCCGTGTATGAGGAGGCTGCCGGCGGGGAAGCGCAAGGCGACGCCCGCGGCGTTGGCCTTCTGCACGAATTGCCACACCAGGAAAGTGAAGCCGAACAACATGATGGGCTGTTCGGCGTGCTTGCGCAGATACTCCTCCAGCTCGCTCCACTTCGGCTCGAGCTTGCCATCCAAGGCGTAGAAATGATCGCGCCCCATGTTGGAAAAGCCGAGCGTCGCAGCCCCCCGGGCGTTGAACTG
>Ga0070665_100001665_pt1 | contig 25606 bp, 25 predicted proteins | sample KBSS13metaG_FD_65862 | JGI IMG/M metagenome (GOLD analysis project Ga0070665, IMG submission 65862) | Switchgrass rhizosphere microbial communities from Kellogg Biological Station, Michigan, USA - KBS S1-3 metaG | ecosystem: Host-associated > Plants > Roots > Rhizosphere > Soil ... | reverse complement strand
TATCATCGCAACAAGTTGGGTTCTTCAATGCAATAGCACCTATACGGTTAGATACAAGGTATGCATCTGGCTTGCCAATTGGATCTTTTATGAAATAAAGTTCATCAGCAGATGTATTGATAGGATAGCCAAGATTCTGTACATTTCTATAACGAGATGGACCACCTTCTGCAGAATATATATCGAAACCACCCATTGTTTTCAGACCGTTAGATGAGAAATACAATGTACTAACACGAGAATCATAGTATGGAGTGATTTCATCATGTTCTGTATTGATTTGCTTACCGGCATTTTGAGGACGACGATAAGAACCATTACGAGGATCGATGATTGAATACCAGATATCATAACCACCACGGCCTTGAAGCTTACGGTTAGAAGAGAAGAACAATACTTCTTTTTTACCCACTTTAGCAACGCATGGCTGCGTGCTTGAACCATCATCATTAATACCTCCGCCCAATTCTTCAGGTTCGCTCCAACGGCTACCTTCAAATTTAGAAACGTATATTTTACACATTACCTTCATTGAATCACCTTCTGCACATCTTGTGAAGTAAAAGCGTTCGCCACCAGGGCTGAAAGAACCGTTACCTACGTGTACATTGCTTTTGTTGAAATTGCCATCCATGAAATGTATTGCCCATTGGAAAGAATCCACATAGCCAGGCTGTTTGCGAGATACCATGAAACGAGACATATATTCATCACGCTTTCTTTTATCTACTTCTACAACGCTATTCTGACGCATAGTAGAGAATAAAAGGGCTGTATCGCCAAGCGGATAAGGAGAAAGCTCGGTGTAAGCACTATTCACGTTAGGACCTGCATTGAACACTGTCACCGCCTGAGGATCTTTTACAGAAGACATTGCCATGTTACAACCATCTATCTGAAGCTGAGCAAATTTCTTCAGCTTTTTGTAGGTTTTAGGGTTGTCGGCTATGAATTTCTGAAACTCCCTGATAGAAGCTTCATATTCACCCTGCATTTTCAGCATCATAGCTTCTTTGAAGATAGCCTCAGGATACAGTTTTGGAGCAAGAACATAAGCCTCCTTATAATAGTGGGATGCCGGTACATAATCTCTTGTATACCAATAACATTCAGCCAGTTGATATGTCAAGTAAGGATTGCGTTCCTGTTCCTGTTTCAATTGCTGATAATAATCGATCGCATTAAAATAGCTACCTGCGCGGAAGAGATTATCAGCCCAGCGAAGCTTTTTATAATAAGGTAGTTTCGCTACCGGATCGTTTGCCTTATTTCTGTACTTCGCCTTTTGCGACGATTGGGCATTTGCATCATATTGAATAGTAACGAGAATCGTTGCCAAAAAAAGGAGCAGCCAATTTTTTCTCATGTGCGTGAGCGTTGTTAATGGATATAAAAGTATTAATTGGTTTAAATAAAAGAAAGAGCAAACGATAATTTTTTTTGCCTTTCTATATATTATGTCTTAAAAGCGTGAGCAAGGGTATACTAAACGGTGCGCAAAATCAAGCGGATTAGGCATGATGTAGCGCAGGGAAATTTCAAAGCCTCCATTACCATTTGTAGCAGTGTTGAGGTCTGAAAGATTATAATCATAGCTTAAACCGAGGCGCCAGCTTTTCCATTCGCCACCTACTGTTATCATTGCAGCATCGCCGGTACGATACCAGACACCTGCGAAAACAGCACTTGCGAATGAGCGAACTTCAGGATTACCTACTATATAATGGAATTCATTACCAACAATGATTTCGTTAGCAGTATTCTGGCTCTGGTACAATACACCCGGACGAAGGCTGAATTTTTCGCTTACATACCAGATAGCACCTAACTGAGCTGTGTAGCGCATGCCCAAACCACTTGCAGCCTGGCTGTTTTGTTCTTTAGCAAAGCCATCAGCTGGCTGGTTAAGGTTGTTAGCGCCTACGCCCAATTCATAACCGAAGTTATTACTAACACTTTGAGCCCAGCTAATACCTGCATTAACAGTAAAATAGTGGAGCCTGTTATTTAAATATTGCTGCTGAGCACCAGAACCCGGAACAAATGTGCCGTTGAGGAACTCATCACCGAAATATAATTTAGACAGATCTATACTTTTTTCCGAATAACCACCCTGGAAACCAACAGATAAAGCTTTATTCACCTCTTTACCGAAGAATTTGTGGTATGCAACTGAGGCTAAAACCGTAAAATTAGTAAGGTTACCATCACCGGCTTTATCTTCATAAACCTGTACACCACCTGCCAGGTAATCATCTATACTCAGGTCATGAACCAATGGAGCATCGAAAGAAGCACCATAAGTAACGTAGGGTATAGTAACACTTTGCCATTGGTTGCGATAGATAGCAGCGGCGCGCCACTGACCATCGAAATTGCCTGTAAATGCAGGATTTATAACCATAGGCACAGCATTGAACTGCGTAAAGTGAATATCCTGCGCTTGCACGCTGTGCGCAGTAAGTGCAAGGGCTGCTATCAAACTTGCACGGCTAAAGATATTTTTCCTGATCATGATATACGTACCTTATAAAAATTTCTAAAAGTTTAATCGATTTCTTTCTTTATGCTTTTGGCTTGGTTATTAACTCTCAATATATTTTACAAGTGTAAAATAGTACACTCCCAACGGTTGAAAATACGGAAATATTTCAAAGTTGCAATGCCTGCTTTAAGAATTTTTAATCAAACCGACAGCCATACGCCAGTTCTATCCATTTTCCCGTACGAATGGCTGCAAAATACTCTTATCTTTTTATTAACCAAAACTATTATCCTTTTTCCCGAAATATATTCCGGGCATTAACTGCTCGCATATTAAGACAGTACTGTGTGGTAAAAGGTTTGCTTTATAGAGAAACATTAAAAACTTATTTAAAAACCAGATGGACAGTACTGATAATAGAATTTTATTTTATAAGAAAGCTATTGCGTAAATTGTACCTTTGCAACTTGCTTTTTGCCACACATGGCCGATACTAAGAAGAAAACAAAAAAGACATCTCCGCCGAAGGTAGCCACTGTAGCTCCCATAACTATTGACCGTAACCGCCAGATAAGGCTTGGCTTTGGTATTTTATTCCTTTTACTGGGAGTATTTACCTGCTTTGCCATCGTGAGTTACTTTTTCTCCTGGAAGGTGGACCAGGACAAGGTATTTGGTGCCGGCATGGCACAGTTCCTTTTACATGACCATACCCCTGTTGCCAACTGGGGCGGCAGACTGGGCGCTGCCCTATCCCATACATTAGTATATAAGGGTGTAGGTGTGGCGGCCTTAGCAATTGGCCTATGGGTAACATCCATTGGGTTAACGCTTATCTATCGCAAACGCCTGATAGTAGCAATGAGGTATATGCGCTGGCTGTCAATACTACTGCTAATAGCTGCACCGGTAATGGCTTTTGCATTTCCGCAATCTGCCTTCCCATATGGCGGTGCATGGGGCAATGAAGCAATAGAATACCTGAATGGCTTTGCCGGACAAATGGGAGCCGGGCTGGTGCTACTGGCTGTTGTTTGCTTTTTTGTGTTCGTAGTATTCGCACTGGATATAAGGCCCTTCCTGAAACGCATGAAGCGCAGGGCTAATGCTGTAGTAGCCGCAGTAGCCCCTACTCCTGTAGCAGCAAGTGAACCACTTGTAGCAGAAACTGTGGAGGCATCCAAAACGAGTATAGCAGAAGATAAACCAACCGCGAAGGAATGGGACATGACCATGAATGAGCGACCTTCAAAAACAATAAATGACATCTATGCTGCGCCTGCAACTGCTACAGAACAACAAGCTACTGCACAGGATGTGATGGAAGAAGAGCCACTTGACGAAGAAGAGTATGACGAAGAGGGGGAAGAAGAAATAGCCGAAGAAGAAACAACGCAAATAGACCTACCGGTAAGCCCTGCTAAAATCGAAAAACAAGATGAAACAGAGCTTTCTTTTGAAGTGATAACACAAACAGAAGAAAAGCCTGCTATAAAACATGGTGACCACATAAGCATAGCAAGCAGTGAACCTTATGCACCAGAGCTTGACTTACCAGACTATAAATTCCCAACGCTCAACTTGCTCGATGACCGAGCCCCTGAAGCTATATCGCTGGATAAAGAAGAGCTTGAGAAAAACAAGAATCAAATAATACAGACACTGCGCAGCTTTGGCATAGAGATACAGCGCATAAGCGCAACAGTAGGCCCTACTGTAACGCTGTACGAGATAGTACCTGCAGAAGGTGTGCGTATATCTAAAATACGCAACCTGGAAGATGATATAGCGCTAAACCTTGCGGCACTAGGTATACGTATAATAGCACCAATACCGGGCCGTGGTACTATAGGCATAGAGGTGCCTAATGCGCATAAGCAACTGGTATCGATGCGTGCATTGATATCGAGCGAGAAATTTGTGAATAATAAGATGAGCCTGCCAATAGCGCTGGGTAAAAAAATAGATAACGAAAACTATATAGTAGACCTTGCTACTATGCCGCACCTGCTGATGGCGGGTGCTACAGGACAAGGTAAATCTGTAGGTATAAATGCGATACTTGTTTCGCTGCTGTATAAAAAACACCCATCGCAACTGAAATTTGTGATGGTAGACCCTAAGAAGGTGGAGCTTTCTATCTACCGCACTATAGAAAAGCACTTTCTTGCGAAGCTGCCTAATGAAGAAGAAGCTATTATTACTGATACCAAGAAGGTGATCAATACACTTAATGCGCTGTGCATTGAGATGGATAACCGATATGAGCTGCTGAAAGAAGCAGGTGCACGCAACATAAAGGAATACAATGAGAAATTTATAAGCCGCAGATTAAATCCTGAACGCGGGCATAAATACCTGCCATTTATAGTGCTGGTGATAGATGAGTTTGCCGACCTGATAATGACAGCTGGTAAAGAAGTGGAAATGCCGATAGCCCGACTTGCGCAACTGGCACGTGCCATAGGTATACATCTTATTATCGCGACGCAGCGCCCATCTGTAAATGTTATTACAGGTACCATAAAAGCTAACTTCCCTGCGCGCATCGCATTTAAGGTTTCTGCTAAAGTAGATTCGCGCACGATACTGGATGCGGGAGGTGCAGAGCAATTGATAGGTCGTGGCGATATGCTTGTATCTCACGGCAGTGAACTGCTGCGCCTGCAATGTGCTTTTGTAGATACCCCGGAAGTAGAACGCATAGTGGACTTTATAGGCAAACAACGCGGTTATCCTTCCGCCTTCGAATTACCTGAATATGAAGGGGATGACAGCGATAGTGACAGCAAAGTAGTGGACCTGGTGAACAGAGACAAACTATTTGAAGATTGTGCACGTGTAGTAGTACAAACCCAATCAGGCTCTACCTCTATGCTGCAAAGACGCTTTAATCTGGGTTATAACCGTGCGGGACGCATAATGGACCAACTGGAGGCCGCGGGCATAGTAGGACCAGCAATGGGCAGCAAGCCACGTGACCTTATTTTCAAGACAGAAGCAGAATTGGAACAGTTTTTGAAAACATTAGATTAGCAATTACACCGTACCCTAAATTTAAACAGGGCATTATATTTTTATTAACATCGAAACTATTTAGAATTTACAAAAAATGAAGAAAGTACTGACGGTATGTTTGTTGAGCCTTTGCTGCGCTGCACAGCCTGCAATGGCCCAGAGTGACGCGAAAGCCAAGTCAATTTTGGAAGCAGTGAGTAAGAAAATCAATAGTCTTAAATCGCTGAAAGCAAATTTTGCGCTGCACCTTGCAGGCGCTAACGGAAAAGTTAATGAAACCAAAAGCGGCACTTTTTTTCTTAAAGGGCCAAAATATCATGTAGTTATTGGCGGGCAGGAAATTATTTGTGACAATAAGACAGTGTGGACCTATAACAAAGAAGCTAAGGAAGTACAGGTAAGCAACTATAATCCTAATGAACAGACGTTATCTCCTGCTAAATTATTCACAAATTTTTACGACAAAGAATACAAGTACAAATACTTAGGAGAACGTAAAGCAAACGGCAAGGCCTGCAATGTAGTGGAACTGACGCCAACCAATAACTCTAAACAATTCTCTAAAGTGGAGTTGATGGTAGATAAAACATCTAACACAATAGTAGGTGGTAATATATGGCAGAAGAACGGCAACAAATACCAGTATGACATCAGCAACTTTAGCCCAAATGCTAATATCCCTGATACGTACTTTTCATTTGATTCAAAAGCTCATCCTGGCGTAGAAGTGGTAGACCTTCGATAATTAAACACTTTTTGATAAAGCACAAAAGGCAGGAATTATTTCTGCCTTTTGTGCTTTATATTATATCGCTTTTAGCTTATGCCATTTGTTATTACTTCTTTGGCAATCTTCTTTATAAGGCCTTGCAATACATTGCCTGGTCCTACTTCTGTAAATTCAGTTGCGCCATGCTCTACCATATGCTGTATGGTTTGTGTCCACCGTACTGGAGCAGTGAGCTGATTGATGAGATTTTCTTTTATGCTATGCGGGTCTATATAAGGATGCGCATCCACATTCTGGAATACCGGACAAGTAGGATTGCCGAAATGCGTGCTTTCGATAGCTGCCTGCAATTCTTCGCGTGCCGGCTGCATTAACGGGGAGTGAAATGCGCCGCCAACAGGAAGTATCAATGCACGTTTAGCGCCCGCTGCTTTCATTTTTTCACATGCCTGCTGTACACCTGCTATACTGCCGCTTATTACTAACTGGCCGGGGCAATTATAATTTGCAGCTACTACTACTTCATCAGTAAATTCTGCACATATTTTTTCCACTACATCATCAGCAAGGCCTAATACTGCTGCCATAGTAGAAGGATTAATTTCGCAGGCGCGCTGCATGGCTAATGCACGCTTTGACACAAGGCGAAGGCCATCTTCAAATGACAATACCTTGTTGGCTACAAGCGCAGAAAATTCTCCAAGCGAATGACCCGCAACCATATCAGGAATTAAACCTTCGGTAGTTAAAAACAAAATAACTGAATGCAGGAAAATAGCCGGCTGTGTTACCTTAGTTTGTTTCAGTTCTTCATCCGTTCCGCTGAACATGATATCGGTGATACGGAATCCAAGTATCTCATTTGCCTGTTCAAAATATTCTTTAGCAATAGAACTTTGTTCGTACAGATTTTTGCCCATACCTGAAAACTGTGCGCCCTGACCGGGAAATATGTATGCGTGCTTCATTAATAGTTATTTACGGGGGCGAAATTAAAGCCAATTAAGGCAATGAGCAACATTTGTCATATCAATGACATTATAATCTTTACAAATAAGCCCTGTGGCTAGCTTTTTGTAATTTTGCAACAGAAGAATATATAAAATATGAATTGGTTAGACCTTACTAATGAGCAGCAGTTGGAGACAATAGTGGAGCAAAGCAAAACGCAGCCTGTTGTTATTTTTAAGCATAGTACCCGCTGTTCCATCAGCTCTATGGCTAAGAACAGGATAGAGCGTGAAACGCCGCCTGAAAATGTGGTTTTCTACTACCTTGACCTGATACGTTATCGCAGTATATCGAATAAAATAGCTGAAGATTTTCATGTACCACATGAATCACCGCAAGTATTGCTTATAAAAAATGGCGAATGCATATACGAAGAAAGCCATAACGGTATAAGCATGGGCGAAATAGCAGAACAGGCTGCCGCGTAAACTATATTGTCTTTCCTTTCCACCTGCCACTACGCAGGTAAAGCAGGGAAGTTATCAATAAGCTTGACCAGTAAACAAACTCTGAACCCCAACATATATACAAGGGACTGCGAAGACGCTCTATAACTATATAACAGTATATAAGGTAGCTGCAAACACAAGTGACTTCCATGGTTAGGTTTACCAAAGTATTGCCTGTACCCACTACCCCATTGAATATAACCGTAGAAAGAGACATGATAAGCGTGGCCAGCGTAATGACACGCAAACTAGGCACAGCGAAGCTAATAAGATCCGCATCATTGCGGTAAAGCGACAGGAACTCTCTTGAAAAGCCTAATAGCAAAGCACAAATAACAATAGTGAATACGAGGCTAAGCCTGGCTATCTTCCAGATAAGGGTTGTTACCTGCTCTTGCTTGCCCTGGCCAATGATATTGCTTACCATTGTATTGCAGGTAGAAGCGAATGCCCAGGTACAAATACCCACTATACCAAATATGCTGCGCAATATCTGTGATGCTGCAAGCTCTTTTTCTCCAAGGTGCTCTATAAAAATGAAGAATATCTGCCAGCCGCCAATACTGAACATAAACTGCACAATAAGCGGAGCCGCAATCGTTAGCGTACGCTTACATAGCTTAAAGCTAAAATCTGCATATAGGCGTAAGGGATATAATAAATGAAACCTTTTGAGATAAAAAGCGCCAAACATGGTAAGGCAAAACGCGAACTCTGCAATGATGGATGCCAATGCAGCACCTGACAGGCCCATTTTGGGAAAACCAAAATGGCCGAATATCAATCCATAATCGAAGAAAATATTTGATATTGTAGCGATTAGCGAACCATAGATAAGAAAGCGCGACTGACTTACAGATATATAAAATGCATTGAATAATTGGGTCATCATAAGAAATGGCAAACCCCATACCCTTATATATAGGAAATTAACACTCAGTGCAATATTCTCGTTGCTATGCAAACTAAGGCCAAATACAAGCGGCGCAAACCACAGGGTAAGCAACATAAGCCCCAGGGCAAGACCGATAGCAAGCATAAGCCCATTTGTCAATATTTTAGCCAGTCCATCTTTATCATTCTCCCCTGCCCTGCGCGCCATTTGTATCTGCATGCCGCTGCTAAGGCCATAACCAATCATAGAAAGGATAAGGTAGAATATACCTGTAAGGCCATTTACACCCAGTTCCCGCTCGCCCAAACGCCCTAAAAAGGCCGTATTCGTAAGAAAACTGACCTGCGGTATGAGCAACGACAGGGAGATAGGCGCAGCGAGCTTTATTATTTGTTTATTAGTAATTGATACTTTCACGCTATATTTTTTTCTTATCCAGATATACTATCCAAAGGTGTTTATACTTACAAATATTACACTTTAAAACCTGTCCTGTAAGCTCTTAACATGAGGGTAAATAGTGAAATTGTCGCAAATTTATTCTATAATTGTGTGCATTTCTATGTCAGAGCTTACCAATAATACTGCTTTAAATCAACATGCCTACAATGTACATAGTGGCGACTCCCTGCTAAACCAGGTGGCGCGCGTAATATGTATATTAATGCCAAGGGGCTTAACCGTTGCCGGCTTTAGCGACAGAGGCGACTTGCTAATGATACGCCATAGCGACTATAAAAAAAGCTTGCCTGCCTGGATACTTGATTTTTTTGAGCACCAGTTTATTAATGAGCCATTACTTTCTTCACCACATAAAGTATCTGCAGCATTTGTAGCAGCAGATAAGTATTTATTGGTACCGGAAGTACTATATAATGAAGCAACAGCAGAGAAATGGATGCGGAAAATAGACTTTGTAGAGGGTAATGAAATAATAAACGTACATCACCTGCGTGAAGATAAGGCTAACTACCTATACTCATGGCCGGCAGCTATAAGGAGCCTGATGACCCGCTACTTTACCAAAGCGCATATTTATCCATTTGCTTCTTACCAGTTTTATAAGCCCTATAAGTCTGAATGTTCATTGCAGTGCTGCATTACAAACGACCAGGTGTACGCAACGCTATATAACAACAGGCAACTGCACTGGCACCAGGTATTTAACTACGAAACTGCAGAAGACATAGCATACCAGCTAAAGCTACTTGCACACCAGCACAATATAGAATCTGAATACATGAGCTTCCAGTGCACTACCACCAGCAGAGGATTGGTAGATGTAGTAAATGAACTTTCGCAGTACTACCCAAGCATAAAGGATGGAATGGGCAATGTAGATACTACTGATCGCAACTGGATAGGCACCATTTATTTGTTACAACAACTTTACGCATGCGCATTATAAGCGGCGAATTCAGTGGCAGAAGATTTAATCCGCCTGCCGGCATACCTGCAAGACCTACTACCGATATAGCTAAAGGGGGCCTCTTCAATACCCTTGGCAATATGATAGATATAGAAGGCATAAAAACATGTGACTTATTTGGAGGCACCGGCAGTATAAGCTACGAACTGGCATCGCGCGGCGCGGCCGACCTTACACTTATTGAACGTGACCAGGTAAGCATTAATTTCATAAAGAAAACAGCGAAAGAGCTGGGCATAGAAGATAAACTGCACATAATAAAAGGCGATGTTTTCAAATTCATGATGCAGAGCACTGAGCAGTATGATTTTATATTTGCAGGGCCGCCCTATGCCCTGGTAAATATCGATGATTTGCCCTTGCTTGTGTTTGAAAAAACTATGTTGGCGCCGGGCGGTATATTTGTACTGGAGCATACACCCAGAAATGACTACCAGCAGCATCCGCATTTTGCTAAAATGAAAAACTACGGTACTACAGTCTTCACTTATTTTATTCAACCTGCATAACACATAATATGCAACGCATTTGCTTATTCCCCGGTACATTTGACCCCATAACAAAGGGCCATGTAGATGTAATAGAACGTGCTGTTTCGCTATTTGACAAATTAGTGATAGGCATTGGTATCAACTCATCTAAACAGCCCATGTTCAGCGTTGAGCAGCGTATAGGCTGGATAAAAGATATCTTTAAAAATGACCCGCGTGTAGAAGTAGCCGGCTATGAAGGATTAACGGTAAAGTACTGCACAGAAATAAATGCGAACTTTATACTTAGAGGCATACGCTATATTAGCGATTTTGAATACGAAAAAGCCATAGCAGACATGAACCGTATGCTGGCACCTGATATAGAAACTATTTTCCTTACCTGCTCACCGCTATACTCCACCATATCATCAACCCTGGTGCGCGATGTTATACGCAACAATGGCGATGTAAGCATGTTTGTACCTAAGGAAGTAAAATTTTAATTACAGACTGCTTCTGCGCTCTCTTGCTTTAAACTGTATATAGCGCTGTGTTTCTTTATGCAATGCTTTTATAAGCAGGAAAACAACCACACCATCATCCAGCCAGCCCACAAAGGGGATAAAATCCGGAATAAGATCGAAAGGAAAGATGACATATGCAATAGATACTATAACAACAATTGTTGTAAAAAGAGACATTCTGTAGCGCCCGTTCAGCACCTCACGAAGCATTTGCCACAAAGTCTTGCGGTTCCTGAATAAATGCCAACCATGACGAATATTCTGAACCTGCCGTGCTGATGTAATTTTCGGCATGGTTTGTAATTTCTAAACCAAAATTACGGGGTCTATTGTTGGGGTAATGTTAAGGTTAAATTGCAAGTATATTACCATTTGAGGCCTGCACTTTCCAGCACATGCCTTATTGCCTCAAAAGACCTGGAAACAATAGGTTCAAGATCATTTGGAGCTATCCAGCGAGCTTCCTGTATATTTTCTTCTTCCTGCGGCACCAATTTTTCGGTTGAGCTTGCATGCATCTTAAACCATGTAGTATGCTTTAATAAATTTTGCCCAAACTGGGAATAAACATGGTAAGTGTCGCATATTTTTTCATCCAACTTTAAGTTAATCAAGCCTGTTTCTTCCTTTACCTCCCGCAGGGCGCATACATTAATGGCTTCGCCTTCATCTCGCTTACCTTTAGGTAGATCCCATTTACCACGGCGATAAATCATCAAAACCTCATTCTTCTCGTTCAGCACTATCCCACCACCGGCATCTATAGGTTCATACAAACTATTCAGCACTTCTTTTAATAACGCTTCGGACTTTCCTTCAATAACAGCACCTAAGGTCCCCGCCTCATCTAAGTGAGCAATTGCCAGGTGAAAATTTTGCAGCGAGGCTTCTGTATAAGCGAGATATGTCTTAGCTTCTCTATTATTTTTAATATATTCTATGCTGTCAGTAGTAAGTATCAGGGGCTTATTATTATAATATATTTTTTGTGTAAAGGTCATAGCCAGCTTTTTGTAAACTTATCGAATTGGCGTAGGTTTGAGCGTTATGAGCACACAAAAACATTTTGCCGAAAAACTACTGCAAATTAAGGCTTTACAAATCAACCTGCAAAAGCCGTATACCTGGGCTTCAGGATGGCATTCTCCCGTATATTGTGATAACCGTAAAGTATTATCATACCCCTATGTCAGGGATTTTGTAAAGAGTGAATTAGCAAATATGGTGTTGGAACATTATCCTGATGCTGAGGTGATAGCAGGTGTAGCCACTGCGGGTATAGCACATGGTGTGATGGCTGCAGATTTACTCAAGCTTCCTTTCATATACGTGCGCTCGAAACCAAAAGAACATGGCATGGGCAACCAGATAGAAGGTGTGCTGCAGGAAGGACAGAAGGTAGTGGTGATAGAAGACCTTATATCTACAGGCAAAAGCAGCCTGCAGGTGGTAGATGCACTGCGTGAAAATGGTGCAGAAGTACTGGGCATGTGTGGGCTATTTACATATGGCTTCCCTGTAGCAGATAGAGCATTTGCAGAAGCGGCAGTATCGTTGCATACCATAAGTAATTATAAAGCGCTGATGGAAGTAGCAGAAGAACAAAAGCTGATACAAAGCGAGCAAAAGGAAGTACTGGAGCAATGGCGCATAGACCCGGGTAACTGGGGCAAATAAGCTTATCTTAAATCTATAAAATAACCCATTAGGGCACTATGGCCTGGCTTAGGTTAATAAGGTGGAAAAACCTGCTGATAATTTTCCTTACCCAGCTATTAGCATGGGTATGTGTGCTGCTGCCAATGAAGCAATACACACACATGCCTATGCTAATAAATGGCGTGAATTTCTTTTTATTGTCCACAGCTACAGTGCTCATTGCAGCCGCCGGTTATATAATCAATGATTATTTCGACATTAAAATAGATGTGATTAATAAGCCGGACAAGGTGATACTTGAAAAAGTAATACCACGAAAGATGGCTATTATATCGCATACGGTACTGAATGTAATAGCATTGTTTTTTGCCTTTATTGTGGCACGCAGAGCGCATCATTATGAATGGATGATATTACAGCTTTGCTGTACAGTACTGCTATGGTTTTATTCTACCCATTTCAAACGACAATTTATTAGTGGTAATGTAGTAGTGGCTTTGCTTACGTCTCTTACCATCGTTGTGCTAATGTTATATGAGCCTGCAATACATTATTATATAGCTCAATCGTACTTTATAAAAACTACAGCAGGCATTGCCCCTAACCCTGTATGGGTGCTAGGTATCTATGCATATTTTGCCTTTATGTTAACATGGATGCGTGAAATAGCAAAGGATATGGAAGATTTTAAGGGTGATGCAGAAGAGGGCTGCGTGACCATGCCTATAAAATGGGGGCTGCTGCGCTCTGCAAGATTTTGCCAATTGCTTGGAGCATTGGTAATAATACCTTTACTTATTGCAGGTATAAAGCTTTGCATGGCTGCATGGTGGCCATTAGGTATCTACACAATTGTGGCGCTTGCCCTGCCTATAACAGCATGGATATTATTTTTGCCTACTAAGGCTACAAAACAACATTATCATTTAGCCAGCCGCTATATAAAAATCATTATGCTGCTGGGCATTAGTTCTTTAGTTATTTATTACATACAGGTACATGCATAAACTAATACTTGCTTCACAATCGCCACGCAGAAAGCAACTGATGGAAGCCGCTGAGCTTGAGTTTGAAATTATTATAGCTGATGTTGATGAAACAAACCCGGAAGGTATGCCTGGCGAAGAAGTACCTGAGTTTCTGGCGAAGAAGAAGGCCATCGCTATACAGCATATGGCAATTGATGCCATAGTAATAGCCGCCGATACTGTAGTGCTACTGGACCACCATATATTAGGCAAACCAAGAGATGCCGCACATGCTAAAGAAACACTTCATCAACTATCTGGCAGAACACATCATGTAGTGACAGGAGTATGCATGCAAAGTGCTACAAAACAAATAAGCTTTTCTACTACAACTGCTGTATACTTTCGCAAGCTTACAACAGAACAAATCAATCATTACATAGATAACTACAAACCTTTTGACAAGGCCGGCGCGTATGCTATACAGGAATGGATAGGCATGATAGGAATAGAAAGGATTGATGGTGATTATTATAACGTGATGGGTTTGCCAATTGGTGAAGTCTCCAAGCGCTTACGCAGTGAATTTGATATGGATGTTTAGCAATGATTCAAGATAGCGAGCTGTCTTGCTATCTCACTACCGAGGGCCACACCCATGCCACCCATTCTGAATGCGCCATATACACGGGATGAGAAGGCTTTTACAATTGGATACTTGTTTTCGCCAAAAGCCATAATACCTGCCCAGCGCTGGGCTATTGCAAAATCGGTGCCGGGGAGTATTATTTCCCTTAGTTTTTGCTCCAGATCTGCCTGAATTCTTTCGCTTAAGTCAAATGAGTGTGTAGCTTCTCCCTTGAAATCAAGATTGCGGCCACCGCCTAATAATACTCTTCCATCTATTTCGCGAAAGTAGTAGTAGCCTTTATCAAAATGATAAACACCTTTAAATTTTAAACCTTCTATCGGGTCGGTAATAAGTACCTGGCCACGACCCGGTGTTACATCTACTTCGGACAATAACTTTTTAGTAAATGCATTAGTACAAATGCTCAATGTATCGCAGGTTAAGGGCCATATTTCATTGCGGAATGGGTCTTTCACTTCAATATTTACTTTATGACCCACTTCTTCGAAGCGCACAACTTCGGCACCTGTCTTTACCTCTACACCACAATGCATAGCATAGGCCATTAAGGCCTTCATCATTTTGCCACTATTCAGCTCGCCCTCGCACATATTTTCTATGAGTGCTTTTGTGTAAGACGATGAAAAGCCATGCTCTGCTATTTTATGGTTGGCGAGCCGGAATGCTTTTTGCGCCATTACAGGATGCAATAGCTCATTGAGATAATCAATTTTATCAAGCGCGTCAATCTCTGTTTCGCTTATTAATTCATAACTGCCATTTGCAGCATAGCCAATCTTTTCATCGCCCAGGCGTTTTCTTAATAGCCTTAAGCCCAGTTCGCGCCATTCGTATAGCAACACTACCTCTTCTTCATTCATATGCTGTAAATCGTCCAACAATTCAGTGGCGCTGCCCATACATGCGAAGCCTGCATTGCGGGTACTGGCGCCTGTGGGCAACAAGCCGCGTTCCAGTACAAGCACGCTTGCTTTAGGATACTTTTGTTTTAACTCTATAGCAGTACTAAGGCCTACAATACCTGCGCCTACTACTATATGTTGATAATCAGCAAAACTTTGTTGTTCCCAGTAGCTAAACATGGCGTTAAATTATTTTGACTTTGTTACTCATTCTATTCCCCGCGGCATAGTCTTTATGCAATATAAGCTGAGAATCGCCCAAATTGTTTAACCTAAAAATTACAATTTTTATGGATAACCTGATTATTATGGATGATAAAGCCAAAAGGAATTATGGCATCCTGGCACTATTGCCCAATCTTGCATGGGGAATAACGTTAGTTTACTACCTGATAACCATGTCACCTATTTTCCCTCCAAAGGCAATGCCGGATGGAATTGCAATGGCAACTGTAACGGCTCAGCATTATGATACGCTTTTATTATTCGGTATTTGCTCTGCAATTATTTCTGCAATAGTGCTAATAGTATATATTGTGCACATAGCCAGAATAAGAACGATGAACTCCTCAACTAAGGCAATGTGGATATTGATACTTGCTGCTATTATGCCATTTGGGTTGCTCATCTTTTGGTTCTTGCATATCAGACATGAATCTGTACAGACACCAATACATCCCGATATAGCTTAAATGATATTGCCCATTATACAAACTAAAAGTCCTCTTGTGCGAGAGGACTTTTTTTATTATTTCTGTTATTGTGCCTTATTAAACGAGCATTGTAACCGGGTTCTCCAGATGTGCTTTTAGTGTCTGCATGAAGCGGGCACCTACTGCACCATCTACTACCCTATGATCGCAGCTGAGTGTGAGCTTGAGTAACTGGCGCACTACAATCTCACCATTTTCTACAACCGGGGTGGGCGCTATTTTGCCTACTGCCAGGATACATGCATCAGGTGGGTTGATGATGGCAGTGAATTCGTCTATATCCATCATACCAAGATTGGAGATAGTAAACGTATTGCCCGTGAATTCCTGCGGCTGTATTTTTTTGTTACGTGCTTTATCTATTAATGTGCCTGCTTCTTCAGCTATCTGAGACAATGATTTTTGATCAGCGAATTTTATTACCGGCACAATTAAGCCATCTTCTACTGCGACTGCGGTGCCTACGTGAATATGCTGATTCTGACGAATGAAATCACCCATCCATGAGCTGTTTACTTCAGGATGTTTGCGCAGTGTCATAGCGCAAGCTTTGATGATGAGATCGTTGAATGAAACCTTAACCGGAGATACCTCATTGATCGCTTTGCGGGCTTCTATGGCTTTATCCATAGTTACCGTCATGCGGAGGTAGAAATGCGGTGCAGAGAACTTGCTTTCAGCAAGACGCTTAGCAATGATAGTACGCATCTGAGAGTTAGGAATATCCTTATGGCCTTCCTGACCCAGTACTGCTGGCGCTATCTGTGCCGCACGTTGTGGCTGCTGTTGCTGACCTTGCTGCGGTGCAGCCTGCGGCTGTGCAGATGGTTTAAATCCATCAACATCACGCTTGATAATGCGGCCATTATCGCCGGAACCTTGTACTTGTTTTATATCTATACCTTTTTCTTCCGCTAATTTCTTAGCAAGCGGAGAGGCTTTTAACCTATCATCACCATTTTCGTGCTGAGCAGGTTGTTGTTGTGCTTGTTGTGGAGTTATATTCTTTTGTGCTTCAGGAGCGGGCTGCGGTGCAGCTGATGCCTGCGGTGTTGGTGTAGCTGTAGTAGCCTGGCCACCTGTAGTTTCAGCTTTAGCGCTTCCTTTAGAAGCTTCGGCCTGCAAGTAAGGATTAATATCTGTACCGGCCTTACCTACTATGGCAATGATGCCATCTATAGGAGCAGCTTCTCCTTCTTTTACGCCAATGTATAACAGTGTACCATCTACATAAGGCATTACTTCCATAGTAGCCTTATCGGTTTCTACATCTGCTATGGCATCATCACTTCTTACTTTATCGCCTACCTTTTTGTGCCATGCTACAATTTTGCCTTCCTTCATGGTATCACTAAGGAGTGGCATGCGTATTACCGTAGCATCGCCGGAAAGTGGTGCCTGTGGTTTTTGTTCCGGTTTAGCTTCTGCCTGAGAGGCAGGAGCGGCATTAGCCTGCGGTGCAGGTGCAGCTTGTTGCTGGGTTTGCGGAGCCACCTGAGGCTGTGAAGCCGGGGCAGCGGCAGGTGCTGGTTGTGCAGCAGCAGGAGGAGCTTCATTGAGCAAAGACTTGAAATCTTCGCCTTTCTTACCCACAATGGCTATAATACCATTGACAGGTGCAGCTTTTCCTTCTTCAACACCTATATAAAGGAGTGTACCATCTACATATGGCATTACCTCCATGGTAGCCTTGTCCGTTTCAACTTCGGCTATTACATCGTCACTTTTTACCTGGTCTCCTACTTTTTTGTGCCATGCTATAATTTTCCCTTCCGTCATCGTATCACTCAACAGTGGCATACGTATCGCTTCGGCCATAAATGCGGTTCTTTATTTTTCTATTTAAGGTTCAAAAGTAATAATAAAGTGGTTAATGGTGATTAGCTAATTCGATAATTGGCCGATTAGCTAATGAGCCTGTACAAACATTAATTATAATAATTTATTATTAATAGTCTATTTGCAGATTAAGTCCATCTTTTAGACGGCCGAGATTGGGATTTTTGCGTACCATAACCTCGTATATTTCAGGGCGGCTGAGGACTTTTACCTGCTGCTGCGCCTCTATTTCTTCATTCTCCCGTATCTCAATAGTTACCCTGATGGCCGGCATAGCTGTTTCCTCACGGAAATAGTCTATAAGGATATTCCTGTGCTCTTTGGCGTATGTGGCGGTGAGGTCTGTCGGCACTACTATTCGCACCTCATCAGGCGGGGCTGCTTCTACCGTCATGGCGGAGAACTGGGCGTAGTAAACACTCCTGTTATCTGCACGGAGCTTTTCCCTGTATTTATCGAAACACTGTTGAACGGCATCCTGGGTGAGTTCTTTTTTCTCCTGCTCTACTGCTTTGGCATTTTGCAGTTCTGCATCCAGGTCGTCCATGATATTGCGGCTAATGCGGCGGGAAGAATTACCATTAGCAGGAGCTGATGATTGTGGAGCTGATGCAGCTACCGGCCTAACAGGCTCCTGAACTTTAACTATTGGTTCCGGCTCTGCCTGGTAAACGGGCGGGGCCTGCAGTGTTGGCTCCCCGGGCTCTTCAATTGCCGGCACCAACTCTTCCTGTACTTGCGCAGGCGGGGCTATATTATTTGCAGGTGGCTGAAACTGTGCTGCAGGTGGCAGCGAAGTTGCTATAACAGGTTGCGCTACAGGCTCAAAGTTTTTTTTTACAACGATGCTTTCTCCAGCATCGGTAGCAATAGCCTGTGTGGCCTGCAATACATAGCAGAGCCTAATCAGGCACATCTCTACATGCAGCCTTTTATTAATAGCGTTCTTATAGTTGAGCTCACTTTCATTTACTACGTTCAGCGCGCTAAGGATAAATGAAGGTGGCGCCTGCATGGCTTTTTCGTAATAAACCTGTTTGTGCTCATTAGGCACATCCAGCAACTTGGCCATGCGCGGGTCTTTGCATAGTAACAGATTACGTAGGTGTTCTGCAAGGCCTTCCAACACTATGTTTCCTTCGAAACCTTTTTCCAACACCTTATCCAGCAGTAGCATCGTGCCGCTTACGTCCTGCGCGAGCATGTGGTCGACGAGGCTGAAGTAATAGTCGGCATCGAGCAGGTTAAGATGCTCCATGGTATTGGCATAGGTAAGCTGGCCATTGGTGAAGCTGGCTATCCTGTCGAGCATACTGAGGGCATCGCGCATACAGCCTTCACTCTTTTGCGCTATGATGTGCAAAGCAGCTTCCTGTGCCTGCATGCCTTCTTTGGTGGCTATGCTTTGCAAGTGGGCCACTATGTCGCCGGTAGTTATCCTTTTAAAATCGAATATCTGGCAACGGCTGAGTATGGTAGGTAATATCTTGTGTTTCTCGGTAGTGGCAAGGATGAAGATGGCATATGGCGGCGGCTCTTCCAATGTCTTAAGGAAGGCATTGAAGGCCGAGGCGCTGAGCATGTGCACCTCATCTATTATATACACTTTGTATTTGCCCTGCTGTGGTGCAAAACGCACCTGGTTTACCAACTCGCGGATATCATCTACCGAGTTGTTGCTGGCAGCATCCAGCTCAAATATATTAAAGGAGGTATTATTCTCTAATGCTTTACAGTTGTTGCAGACACCGCAGGCTTCCATATCTGCCGTAGGATGCTCGCAGTTGATGGTCTTGGCGAGGATACGGGCACAGGTGGTTTTCCCCACACCGCGGGGACCACAGAACAGGTATGCGTGGGCAAGGTGCTGGTTTTTAATGGCATTCTTCAGCGTGGTAGTGATGTGCTCCTGGCCTACAACGGTGTCGAAGGTCTGGGGGCGGTATTTTCTCGCTGATACTATATAATTATCACTCATTCGTCGAAGTCAAAAATCAAAAAGTCAAAATTTAAAAACCTTTGGGCTTTAGTCAAAAATAGAAAGTATATAGGACATAAATGCAAAAAGAAAAGGTTAAGATGGGTTGAATTAGTTAATTAAATCATTTGATGCGATTTCCGGTTTTTCCGGTTTTTTCCGGTGGCGGAAATTTTAGTATTTATAATATGCGTTGATGGGCTTTTGTTTGAGTGGAAATTTCCGGTTTATGATGGGAAAACTGAATTTCCGGTTTGTGTTTTATCCGCGGGTTTGTGTGCCTGCGGATTTGGTACTTGCGCAAATATACTATTGTGGAGAAGCGGTTTGCAAATAAAGATGTCCACATTTTTTAAATTAAAAGTTAGAAAACGTGTGTTGTGTGCTTCTTGTGTTTCGTGCTCTTGTTGTCTTCTTACTTTTCTTTTGCTTCCCCAAAAGAAAAGTAAGCAAAAGAAAAGGGGATTTTTTTGCTACTGCTCCGCCCGCAAAAAAAGTAGCTCCACGCTGTTAACGCAGTTCGCTTATCGGCGACATGCGCTGAAATTATTGCCGCTTTGGGGAACCTATTGAACTTTTGTATGCGTGGGGGCTGTTTGCTTCTATTGCAGGTTCTTATGTCGTGTGTCCGGCAACAATTAAGGCGCAATCATGGGCTGAGCTTTAATGCGCTTATCATCAGCATTGTTTTTGGATAATCTTAGATGAGGATTGTTAGCTTCCCCTCCGCAGACAATGGAGGTGAATTATTAAATTTCGGATTTTAACTTGGTTTTTTTATTTATTAATCGTAATATTGCAATGAAGTAATTGATTTTTGAAATAATGGGCGCTACTAAGACGGATTTGTTTACGAAGAAGCAGAATGAGCTGGCGAATATGGCTAAGGCTATTGCGCACCCGGCGCGTATTGCCATACTGCTGCGGCTGGTGAAGCTGAATGCCTGTGTGTGCGGTGACCTGGCGGATGAACTGGGACTGGCACAACCTACTATATCGCAACACCTGAAGGAACTGAAGAATGTGGGACTGATACAGGGCACTGTGGAGGGAACGAGCGTGTGCTACTGCATAAACCCTAAAATATGGAACCAGTACAAACAATTTTTTACTGAATTGTTTTCGGATGTGGCTGTGACCGGCGATAAGTGTTGCTAAAAAAATTTGTTATAACCAATCGCAATATTGCAATATAATAATACCAGATAAATGATGCCGCCAATAAAACGCAAAGTACTGTTTGTATGTATCCATAACTCTGCCCGCAGCCAGATGGCAGAAGCTTTTCTTAATGAACTGGGTGCTGAAAATTTTGAAGCAGAAAGCGCGGGGATAGAACCCGGCACTCTGAACCCTAATGTGATTGCCGTGATGCAGGAAGCAGGGATAGATATAAGCAAGAACCCTACGAAGAGTGTATTTGACATACTGAAAGCCGGGAAACAATATGATGCAGTGGTAACGGTGTGTGACGCTGCAAGCGCAGAACGTTGTCCTATTTTCCCGGGAAAGACAAAACGTATTGCGTGGTCGTTTACAGACCCATCAAAATTTAGCGGCAATAAAGAAGAAATACTGGAACAAACAAGAAAAGTGCGTGACGAGATAAAAGAAAAAATAAATGGCTTTGTGAAAGAAGCCCGTGAATTAAGCTACTGGCTATAAACCAACATATTCCTAACAATTTTAAAACAAAAGATATGAGCAGCGAACAGGAACTGAAAGAGTTAGTAAAACAAAAATACAGTGAAATAGCACTGCAGGATAAAGAGACAAACATGAGCTCATGCTGCGGCGCGGGCGGATGCAGCACCGAGGTATATAACATAATGAGCGATGACTACAGCAAGCTGGAAGGTTATAATCCTGATGCGGACCTTGGACTGGGCTGCGGACTGCCGACTGAATTTGCAAAAATAAAAACGGGTGACACTGTAATAGACCTTGGCAGTGGTGCAGGCAATGATTGCTTTGTGGCGCGCAAACTAACGGGTGAAGCGGGAAAGGTGATAGGCATAGACTTTACAGAAGCTATGATAGCTAAGGCAAGGGATAATGCAGAAAAACTGGGCTTTAATAATGTGGAGTTTCGCATGGGGGATATAGAAAAGATGCCTGTGACTGCTGACAGGGCAGATGTAGTAGTAAGCAACTGCGTACTGAACCTGGTACCTAACAAGGACAATGTTTTTAAAGAAATATACCGGGTACTGAAACCAGGCGGACACTTTAGCATATCGGATGTGGTGCTGGTGGGTGAACTGCCAGGGAAGCTCCGCGAGGCTGCAGAAATGTATGCAGGCTGTGTATCTGGCGCGATACAGAAAGATGCTTACCTGGGATTGATAGATAAGAATGGCTTTAAAAATGTAGTGCTGCAAAAAGAAAAGGCAATAGTGATACCTGATGATATATTGGTAAACTACCTGAGCGCTGAAGAGATAACTACATTTAAAGCAAGCAAAACTGGTATCTATAGTGTAACCGTATATGCAGAGAAGCCAGCAGCGTGCTGTGCACCGGGCTGCTGCGATTAATATTTTAACAACTACTGCAACAAGAATAACATGTCAGCAAACAACTGTGCACCTGCACACGAGCGGAAAAAATTAAGCTTCCTGGACAGATATTTAACGCTATGGATATTTCTTGCTATGGCGATAGGTGTGGGTATTGGCTATCTCATTCCTTCATCAGCAACATTCATTAATTCTTATTCGAGCGGCACAACTAACGTGCCGCTTGCAATAGGCCTGATACTAATGATGTACCCACCACTGGCAAAGGTGAAATATGAAAGCCTGGGAGAAGTGTTCCGTAATACAAAAGTATTAAGTGCTTCCCTATTGCTGAACTGGGTGATAGGGCCTATACTGATGTTTGTACTTGCGGTGGTGTTTCTGCATGATAAACCCGAGTATATGGTGGGATTGATACTGATAGGGCTGGCACGCTGCATAGCTATGGTAATAGTGTGGAATGAATTGGCGGAGGGCAACCGTGAATATGCTGCGGGACTTGTGGCACTGAACAGTATCTTCCAGGTATTGCTGTATAGTGTGTATGCATACGTGTTTATTACCTGGCTGCTGCCTATATTTGGCATGAAGGGTGCTACTGTGAATATTACCATTGCTGAGATTGCCAAGTCTGTAGGCATCTATTTAGGAATACCTTTTGCTGCGGGTGTGATAAGCAGGTATGCGTTGATACGTGCGAAAGGCGCAGAATGGTACACTAAAAAGTTCATTCCTTTCATCTCTCCTATTACACTTATTGCATTACTGTTTACTATTGTCGTTATGTTTAGCCTGAAGGGGCATTTAATAGTACAAATACCTTTTGATGTGGTGCGTATAGCCATACCCCTGGTTATTTATTTCGCTATCATGTTTTTTGTGAGCTTCTTTATTGGTAAGTCTTTGGGTGCCGATTATTCGAAGAATACTTCAATAGCATTTACTGCTGCGGGAAATAATTTTGAGCTGGCGATTGCGGTTGCCATAGGTGTATTCGGCATAAACAGTGGTGAGGCATTTGCCGGTGTAATTGGCCCGCTGGTGGAAGTGCCTGCATTGATACTACTTGTACGGGTGGCATTTTGGCTACGGCGAAAGTACTATGGCGTAGCAGTAGCATAAAGGCTTTGTTCTTTATTATTTTATTACTCCTCTTTGCAAAATAGGGCTCCGGCGATGAACGGTGCCAACGCCGTGAGTGCTTAATAGCTATACTATTGCCAGGCAAACTTTTCCTTTATTAAATATGTAAAAATGTAAAGCCTTTTTTATTGGGCTTTATATTTTTATGCATGTATGAGTCTCAAGAGCCTTCAACTGAAAAAAATAATTTTTCCTTCTACTGAAAAAAAGATATAAATAAGCGTTCATTCTTTTATATTTGCAAAAACTTTTCAAAATGGAAATACTCTTTTAATGCGTACCCGAGACATAGGAAAGGAAGAACTGGTGCGGAAGAAGGCTGTGGAACTGGTGGTAACCGAGGGGCTTGACAACTTTAGCGTAAATAAACTGGCCAAAGCATGTGGTATATCTGTAGCTACGCTATATATATACTATAAAGACAAAGACGACCTGATAACACAGATAGCTATAGACGAAGCAAAGAAGATGTGCGGAAGACTGCTGAAGAATGTAGACCCTGAAGCAACGTTTGCAGAAGGACTAAAGCAACAGTGGAAAAACAGGGTGAAGGAAATGAACAACCATCCTGAATTGGTAAACTTCTTTGACCAGGTAAGGGCATCTAACTACCAGGCTAAAGTTTTCAGTGTCTTTGAAGTAGAGATGAAAGAGACACTTGGCAGGCTATGGACGAATGCCGTGAACCGCGGGGAAATACCGGAATTGCCACTGGAAGTGTACTGGTCTATAGCATTTGCGCCGCTGTATAACCTGATACGGTTTCATAAAGAAGGCCGCAGCCTGGCCGGAAAACCTTTTAAGATGAGTGACCAAGTACTATGGCAAACATTTGACCTGGCGCTGAAGGCGCTGAAGAAATAATTTTTTAGTAAACCCATAAGTGAGCATTTACTTTTTTATGAATAGGCAAACTACAGGCCAGATAATGGTCTTTAAGACAAACATAAAAACAGAAGGTGATGTACACTGTATAACAGACATGCTGAATGCGCAGCAGCACATAGCAGAATGGAGTGTGGACACAGACGATGTGGACTGTGTGCTGCGAATAGTAAGCTGCATACTGCAACACAGTGATGTGATAAAACTGATAGCCCTGCATGGCTATGAGTGCGCCGAACTGGAATATTAATAATAAAACCTAACAACTATGAAACAAGAACGACAAGAAGAACAAGAAATACGAACGCAGACCCCTAATGTAAACGCCCCTTTTACTCCTTATCAAAAGTTCCTGATCACCATACTTGCCTTGCTGCAGTTTACGGTGATACTGGACTTTATGGTACTATCGCCACTTGGTGATGTGCTCATGAAAACGCTGAGTATTCCGCCGGCCCGGTTTGGGCTGGTGGTTTCCTCCTACGCTTTTAGTGCGGGGGCATCAGGGATACTGGCAGCCGGGTTTGCCGATAAATTTGACCGTAAAAAACTGCTGTTATTTTTCTATACAGGATTTATAATAGGCACGCTGTGCTGTGCATTTGCCAACACCTATGCGCTACTGCTTGCAGCAAGAATAGTAACCGGATTTTTTGGCGGTGTGATAGGCTCAATATCAATGGCGATAATCACGGACATGTTTGCAGTGAACCATCGCGGACGAGTAATGGGCTTTGTGCAAATGGCCTTTGCAGCCAGCCAGGTACTGGGGATACCGATAGGACTATACGTATCCAACCTCTGGAACTGGCATGCAACCTTTATGATGATAGTGATACTGGGCACTATAATAGCTGCGGCAGTGCTGATAAAGATGAAGCCAATAGATAAACACCTGGCCATACAGTCTGACAAAAGCGCTTTCCTGCACCTGTGGCATACGCTAACGAATAACACCTATGGTGTGGGCTTTATAGCTACTGCTTTTATGTCGATAGGTGGTTTTATGCTAATGCCGTTTGGCAGTGCTTACCTGATAAACAATATAAAAATAAGCCAAGCACAATTACCAATGATATACATGTGGACAGGAATTTCATCTATCATAATAATGCCGGTAGTGGGTAAACTGAGTGATAAAATAGACAAGTTCTTTTTATTCTCCGCAGGGTCTATACTGGCGATAGTGATGATAATCATTTACACTAATTTGAGCCCTATACCACTATGGGAAGTGATAGTAATAAACATGTTCCTTTTTATGGGCATAATGAGTCGTATGATACCTGCTACCACCCTGATGACCAGCATACCTGAGATGAAAGACAGAGGTG
>Ga0070665_100001664_pt1 | contig 25606 bp, 23 predicted proteins | sample KBSS13metaG_FD_65862 | JGI IMG/M metagenome (GOLD analysis project Ga0070665, IMG submission 65862) | Switchgrass rhizosphere microbial communities from Kellogg Biological Station, Michigan, USA - KBS S1-3 metaG | ecosystem: Host-associated > Plants > Roots > Rhizosphere > Soil ... | reverse complement strand
TCAGCGTGTCGTCGCCGTCCATCCCGTTCAGCTCGTCGTTGCCCAGGCCGCCGTCGAGCCGGTTGTTGCCCGGGCTGCCGGACAGGACGTTGTCGAGCGCGTTGCCCGTGCCGGCGCCGTTGGCCGAGAGCACGACGAGGTTCTCGACGTTCGCCGCCAGCGCATGGCTCGAGAGCAGGGAGCTTACGGTGTCGATGCCGCCGTTCGCCGCCTCGATGACCTTGTCGTAGGCCGAATCGACGACATAGCCGTCGTTGCCGGCGCCGCCCGTCATCCGGTCCCGGCCGGTGCCGCCGTCGAGCCGGTCGTTGCCGGCGCCGCCCTCGAGGATGTCGTTGCCCTCGGCGCCGGAGAGGAGATCGTCGCCGTCGAGGCCGCGCAGGGTGTTGACGGCGCCGTTGCCGTCGATGCGGTTGGCGCCGGCATTTCCCGTGCCGTCGAGCGGCCCGGCGCCGGCCAGAATCAGGCGTTCGACATTGGCATCGAGCGTATGGCTCACCGAGGCGAGCACGGTGTCGTCGCCGCCGTTGCCGAGCTCGACGGCCGCGTCGCCGGCGGAATCGACGATGTAGAGATCGTTGCCGGCGCCGCCGATCATCCTGTCGTCGCCCGCGCCGCCATCGAGCCGGTCGTTGCCGGCCCCGCCGTCGACCATGTCGTCGCCCGCCCCGGCATCGAGGAAGTCGTTGCCGCCGTAGCCGCGCAGGACGTCGTCGCCCGATCCGGTGATCGCGACATCCTCGCCGGCCGTGCCGATGGCCGTGAGGTCGAGCGTCGAGTAGCCGGACACCAGGAGGTTGAGGCTGAACGCCACCGACTCGCCGGAGAAGCCGTTCTGGGCGTAGAACTCGAAGGTCAGGTGATCCAGCGCCTCGCCCGAGCTCGATCCGAGGCCGAGGTTGATGATCGGCGAATCGGATTCCCCGGCATATCCCCCGGTGCCGAACCCGCCGACCGACGCCGTCCAGGAAGTGTCGCCGAAATACTCGCCGGTCTCGGGGTCGCTGTAGCCCTCGATGAAATAGTCGACCTGGATGTCGAACGCGCCCGCATCCCGGTCGATCGAGATCCCGTAACCCACCGAACTCATTGTTATTCCTCCCCCGGACGACGGCGTCCGGGCGGGACGATAGCAATCTACACGGGGTCTGCATCTGCTATTTCACACAAGACGCAATCTATTTTCGATTGCGCCGACAACCTTCCCCCGACTGTCTCGGGTTCCTCCCCGAACTTCGTACGGGGGCGTTCCTCATAGGCGCCAACTTTGGCGCGCCGGACGCACTGATCACCGTCTTGCCGGACCGCGGGCGTCCCGCCCGCTCATACGCGCATATGAATGCGCTTGATCATGAGCGGGCGGGACGCCCGCGGTCCGGCAAGACGATGCGCAATACCAGGCATGCGGCGACCACGACGAGCAAAGTTAGCGCCTATGAGAGCTGCGCTCCCAGCAGCATGACGACGAGGTCTCTACCGGTCGATCAGGCGGCGGAGCAGGCCGCGCCGGTCGGTCCGGGCCGCGGCGATCTGGGCTGCCGCGCGTGTGCCCTGGAGGAAGGACGCCTCGCTCGGGAACCACGGATAGAAGCCGTTGAGGCCGGCGTAGTAGACCTGCGGCACGGTCTTCGTCGCCGGCACGAGATCGAGCTCGATCGTCGGCCGCCGCTGCTCCGCCGGCCGCGGTGCATGCCACACGACCGAATTCTCGAACAGGAGGATCAGCGGCCGGTCGCTCTCGACGACGATCTCGCGGCCGTCGCGGCGGCGGAACCAGGTCGAGCCGAGCGCGGGGCTCGCGCCCTGCGGCAGGAAGAACATCTTGCGCAGGGACGGCGGCCAGCCGTCGAGATGGCGGCCCTCGATCCCGGTGCGCGGCTTGAGCTCGAACGAGCGCGCCGACGCGACGCGGAACGGATGGCCGAACGTCTGCTCGATCTGCGGCGCCAGGCGCTCCATGGTCCGATCGAGGAGCGCCGTCATCCCGTCGGTCATGGCGCGATACTCGTTGGCGCGATTGAGGTGATCGCAGCCTTCCCGCGTGCGGTTGCTGGAGTAGCCGATCGCGAAGTCGTCGGGCTGCAGGAGCGCCGGGGGGCTGGCGGCGAAAGCGGCCATCAGCTCGTCGCCGAGCCCGTCGTCCATCGGCATCGTGACGACGCCGGTCCGCGACATCGGACCCGAATCGCAGTTCAGCGGCTCGGCGTAGGCGTTCCAGGCGAGCATCGAGAGTTGCGCCCGGACCGCGGTGAAGCCCGCGAGCACCGGATCGGTCTCGGCGCCGTTCTTCTCCGTGTAGTCGATCTTCTGTGCCAGGGCCAAGTCCGGCAGTTCCAGCCATTCACGCATGCAGGGGGACCTGGAAGGGTTGACGTCGAATTCAGGGGCAGGAGGAAGCAGGCTCTAGCCGACCAGCATCCGGAATTGCTCGAGCGTGTAGGTCTCGTCGTTCACGGTGACCCGGATGTTGGTGCACCCGTTGCGCCAATACTCGAGTGCCAGCTTCAGGGCTTCCTTGGACGTGTAACGTACGCTGGAAACCTTTCCGCCCTCGTCGAAAACGGCGCTGATCAAATAGACCATTCGTAGGTACCCCTGCGGGGACGGCCGCCCCCCGCAAATCCTCTCACGCCACGCGGTCTTTCATCCGATAGGGTTACCACCGGCGGCAGCCGCACACGACTCGTTTCTGGCGCATGCGGCAAGGCGCGACCGGGCAGCACGAGGATGAGACGCGGTTCCGACACCAGGAACTTCTTCTTCTGCATTCCGCCGGTGCCGAAGGTAAATGCGACCGACCGGACGCAAGTCTGCAATCTCCTCCTCCAAGTCATCGTCATGCCGCCGGGAGCGTGGCTCTCCAGAGCTGCGTTCCCGGCAGTCTGAAAGAGTCACGAGCGTTCACCCGGCCATCGGGTTCGAGTTGTTGCCGTGGTGCAACGGAAATGGGAGTCTGTGGCACCATTGTCCTGCCAGGTTGGCCGATGCTCTTGAAGAAGCGGCGCGCTCATCGCGGAGCGATTCCCTCATGACCGACGAGAGCGAGAGCTGGACACCCGATATCCTCACGAGAAAGAAGCCGTTCCTGCCCGATTGGTCCTATGCCGGGTACAGATGGGGTGAAGAGGTTTTTCCCGGTCCCATGCAGGTCATCGACATGGCGGGGCGGGTGCGCAGCGGAGACGATGCGACGGCTGCGCTGCAGGATGCGATCGTGGAGGCGGGCACCCTCGACGGCCAGACGATGATCCGCTTCCCGCCAGGGACCTTCGAGATCACGAACTACATCGCGATCGAATGCTCCGGTGTGACGATCGCCGGATCGGGATCCGGTCCGGACGGCACTGTCTTCCGGATGCCCAAGCCGCTCGACGAGCTGCCGCATCCTCCCGAGATCCGCGAGCTCGAGGCCGAGTTCTCGGGAGCGGACCGGTCGGGGTCGCTGTTCTCCTGGATGGGAGGCTATTTCTGGTCGAGACATCCTGGCGGGCAGGAGATTCGATCGATGGCGCGAGAGGTCACCGGGCGCCGCGGAGGCCACCGCATCCTGGTGCCGGACGGGCATGGCATAAAAGCCGGCGATGTCATTCAGCTTCAATGGTTCAATCGGGGCGGCAACGACTCGCTGCTGCTGCGGCACATCTTCCATATGAAGGACATCGACTTCGGTAAGAATCTAGCGGCACCCGAGGAGCCGATCGTCGTTCAGGATGCCACGGTCGTCGTCGCACGGCGCAACCGGATCGAGATAAAGGAACGTCTTGCCCATCACATGCGGCCCGATCTCGGGGCCGAGATCGCCCGGCGGCCGATGCTGTCGAATATCGGCCTGGAGGATTTCCGCATCGTCTTCCCGGATGTGCCGTACGCGGGACATCTGAAGGAGCGCGGCTACAACGCCATCTACCTCCAGGACGTCCGGCACGGCTGGGTGAGGAACGTGACGGCCGTCAACGCCGACAACGGCTTCATGACGGCGCTGTCCTCCCAGGTGACGATGGAAAAGATCACGGTGGAAGGACGCGGCGGCCACCACGGCATCAGCTACTCGCGGGGCAATGGTGTGCTGGTCAAGGACTTCAGGGTGCTCAACGAGACGATCCATCCGATCACGGCCGGCACCCAATCCCATTCGTGCGTCTACACGAACGGCTGGCTCGCGAAGCCCAATCTCGACCAGCACCGCGGCGTCAATCACCAGAACCTGTTCGACTCCATCCACGGCGATCAGACCGCGGACACCTGCGTCCTGTTCCGTCATGGCGGCAATGCGGCCTGGGGGCCGACGGCGGGCGCCTTCAACACGATGTGGAACGTCGAGCTGACTTTCGCGGATCCGACCAGGCATAATGCTCCGATCAGGATGCGCCGCGTGAAAAGCGCTGCGGATGCGCGGATCATCGGGCTGCGGGCAAACGTCCCGTTTGGGCGGCTGCGGTACGGTCCTCGGTGCTACATCGAAGGGCTGAATCGAGCCGGCATCGCGGTGCAATCTCTCTACCGGTTCCAGTTGGATCGACGGCTGGCCGGGAAGGGAACCGGCGATGACCCCGACGGTCCATCCGCCGCCCCGGCGGGATAGGGCCCTTGTGCCGGCCAGCCATTCACAATACAAAATATAGCGTCGCAAATCCGGCAGGGGATGCCCATCTCCTGGGAGGCCGAAAAGGCGCTGGTCGAAGCATGTCGGTTCCAAACTTTCGTCCCGCCAAGGCGTGCGGTGCCGGGAAGGCCGCCGTCGAGGCATTCGCTGCGAAGTTCGCGCAGTCGGTCGGCTATGCTCCGGGCGACGACCTCGATCCGATCGTCGAACGGCTCGGCGGCACGATCGTCTACAAGGGCTTCGCCGACCTGGGCGATTCCGCCGATGCCTCGGTGCGGGTGTGGGAAACCGGCAAGTTCGAGATCGTCCTGCCGGACTACACCAGCCTGGCGCGCGACCGCTTCTCGATCGCCCACGAGATCGGCCATTACGTGCTGCATTATCCCCTGGTGAAGGAGCCGATGGTCGCCGCCCGCTACGGCTCCACGCCGGTCGAATGGGAGGCCAACTGGTTCGCCGCCGGCTTCCTGATGCCGGAGAAAGCGTTCCGCAAGCACCATGCCGCCGGCAAGAGCGTCGCCGAGCTGGCGCGTCTCTTCAAGGTCTCCAATGCCGCCGTCATGGCACGGGCGAGGGCGCTCCGCCTCGCATCCTGACGGCCGCGCGCTAGCCCGGCATCCGGTGCGGCGCGAAGAGGATGATCCCCGCGCCGATCAGGCAGACCAGGGCACCCGTGACATCCCATCGGTCCGGCCGCGTGCCTTCGGCGATCCACAGCCAGGCAAGCGATGCGGCGATGTAGACGCCGCCATAGGCGGCATAGGTCCTGCCCGCCGCGTCGGTCTCCACGAGGGTCAGCAGGTACGCGAACAGCCCGAGCGACACCAGGCCCGGCAACAGCCACCAGCCGGATGCGCCCAGCCGCAGCCACGCCCAGAACGCAAAGCATCCGGCAATCTCGGCCAGCGCCGCACCGGCATAGACGACGATCGACTTCATTGCGCAACGGTTCCTTTCAATGCCCGCTACCGAAGACCCTTCCGTCGTCTCGACCAAGGCCCGAAGGGCCGCGCGGAGAGACCTTCCTTCCACCATACGCCGTTACCGGTGGAGGCAAGGTCTCTCCGCTCCGCGCTTCGCGCTTCGGTCGAGACGACGGAAAGGTCGCCCTGCCCGATCGGAGAGAGGCGCGTGAAGCTCGGACTCCGGCGCCGGGTCTGGCGTCCCGATTCCGAAATTCGTAGGATCGGGGGAAGAGGTCCAGGATGTCCGCACGGGATGACGCCGTGCCCGGGCTGAAGCGGCCCCGACAGGTCACGCCAACTTTCGACTCAGGACACCAGGTGGCAGCGCCCGATTCTCCGGGCCGGATCGATGTCCGGTCGAGCCTTCGTCTCTTCCTCAGCCTCGACATCGTCGGATCGACGGAGTTCAAGCAGGCATCGCGCAGCGTCGACGCGCCGCGCGCGATCGCCGACGCCTGGGTCGAGCCGTTCCTGTCGTTCTACCAGATCTCGGTCGAGCAGATGGAGGCCCACTGGACCCGCACCTGTGGCGCCATGCGCGCCGTCGAGCCGTCCAACAAGAGCGAGCGGTTCCTGTTCGGCACGCCGCCGGAATTCTGGAAGGGCGCGGGCGACGAGGTGCTGTTCTCCAAGGAAGTCCGCTCGCCGCTCGACGCGATGGCGGCGATCCACACCTTCCTCTCGGTGATGAAGGAACATCGCGCGCGGTTCGCCCAGAAGGGCGTGCATCTCGACGTCAAGGGCACGGCCTGGCTGGCGGGCTTCCCGGTCAACAACGCCGAGGCCATGCTCGCGGCACGCTACGAGGAGCTGCCGCCGGGGCGCCTCGACGAGCCCGTCGCCGAGAACTACCGGCTGCTCGCCCTGCATCGCGCCGGCGCGCTGAAGGCATCCGGCCAGATCGACTATGTCGGCCCGTCCGTCGACCTCGGCTTCCGGCTGCGCGAGCATGCCACGCCGCGCCGCCTCGTCGTCTCGGTCGACCTGGTCTGGCTGCTCTGCCACACCCACGACAGTTGCACCGACCGTGAGCGCAAGCGGTGCCGGTTCCTGACGATCCCCCACATCGGCTACGACGGCCGCCAGGGGCTGAAGGGGATTCTCGGCGGGCAACCCTATCCGCTGCTGTGGATCGAGGCCGATCCGGACAACGAGATCGACCGGGCCGAGGACGCCGTGCTCCGGCGCCCTCTGCCCGGACATACGCCGACCAGCGACCGCGTCGGGCACGTCAGCCGCTTCTGCGATCTGTTCCTGAACGGCCGCACGGCGCTGCAGGGCAGGCCCTACATCGGCGGCTGCGGCGATCCGGAGATATCGATCGTTCCGCCCGAGCACAGGACCCGGCTGGAGAGCATCGAGAACCATGTGAACGGGGCGCGCGACCAGCTCGACGCGCTCGCCGTGGAAGACGGCGGCTCCGGCTCGATCCCGGCCGACACGCAGGCCTTCGCCGATACGCTGGCCCAGGCGATGGGGGCCCAGGCGATGGGAGCCCAGGCTACGGGCTCGCGCGGCCGCAAGCGCCGTCGATAGGCAGGAAGGGGAGGAGAGACGCCGCGCCCGTCGCCTCGATCGACCTCCTCTCCCCCCGACCGGGGAGAGAGGAGGCCGAGGAACGGTGTCCCCGGAGCGGTGGCTACTTCTTCGGCAGCTTGAAGCCCTCGTCGGTCAGGGCCTTTTCGATGACGGGAATGCTGGCGGCCGCGGCGCCGTTGCACTTGGTGAGGGCCGTGGCGATCCCGGCCGCGGGATCCACGCCCTCGTTGTAGGCGCGCCAGACGGACGCCAGCTTCTTGCAATAGGCCACGTCCGCTGCCGACTGGGCGGAAGCGGCAATCGGCAACACGAGCGCTGTCGCTGCGGCCAGAAGGGTCAGGGTGGTCTTCATTCGTCTACCTCATGTAACAGGTCGTCTTCACTCGGTGCCCGGACAAGACACTGCCCGTCCCGAACGGAATCGACGTTAGCGGGAGGTCGGGCGAAAAACCATGTGGAATCTGCAGGTATCGACGCATCTTCCGCCGTCGCGCTCACGAAACGCCGGACGTCGAGCCGGAAGCCCCAGGTTGACTTGGGCGTGACATCCATCCAGTCGAATAGTCACGGGCTTTGAGTGGAGTGAGAATTTCCGACATGAACACCGCTTCGATATCCGCTTCGACAGACTGCCGATTCACCATGGCCGACGGCGTGCAGATCGTCGGCGACGCCTGGGGCGACCCGGCGGATCCGCCGGCCCTGCTGTTCCATGGCGGCGGCCAGACGCGGCATGCGTGGAAGAGCACGGCGGCCGTCCTGGCGCGGCACGGCTACCACGCGATGGCCGTCGACCTGCGCGGGCACGGCGACAGCGGATGGTCGCCGGACGGGAACTATGCCCCCGACCGCTTTGCCGCGGACGTCCGGCAGATGGCCACCAGCCTCGGGCGCAAGCCGATCCTGATCGGCGCGTCGCTCGGCGGCGTTTCCAGCCTGATCGCCGCCGGCGAGGCGCCGCAGCCGATCGCCCGGGCGCTCGTGCTGGTCGACATCACGCCGAAGATCGACCCCGCCGGCGTCAGCCGCATCCGCGGCTTCATGGCGGCGCATATCGACGACGGCTTCGGCTCGCTGGAGGAGGCGGCCGATGCGATCGCCGAATACCTGCCGCACCGGCGGCGGCCGAAGAGCCTCGACGGGCTGCGCAAGAACCTGCGGCTCGGCGGCGATGGACGCTACCGCTGGCATTACGATCCCGCGCTGGTGCACGATCCGTCGCGGCAACGGGACCCCAACCGCGAAGCACGGCTGACCAAAGCGGCGCAGAACCTCGACGTCCCGCTGCTGCTCGTGCGCGGAGCCTCCAGCGAGCTGGTCTCGGCCGAGATCGCCCGCGAGTTCGTGGCCAAGGTTCCGGGCGCCCGCTACGTCGACGTGCACGGCGCCTCGCACATGGTCGCCGGCGACGTGAACGATCCCTTCACCGACCAGGTCGTCGCCTTCCTCGACGGCCTGCCGCGGGACCGCGCCTGAGCCGGAACGGAGTCAGGCTCATAGGACCGCGGGCCTCCAGGCCCGCTCATGATCATGAGCTTGAGCGGGCCTGGAGGCACGCGGTCCCATGAGCATGGCTCTCCCCATGAGGGGGAGAGGAATATGAGGAGACATCACAGCGTGGCGGACAGCGAGGCCATCGGCCGGATCGGGTCCTTGCCGTCCCAGCCGGCCGCGGCCTCGCGGACGCCGTCGAAGATCCGGCGACGGGTCGGCGTCAGGTGACTCATCTCCACCACCGTTCCCGGCACGCCGCCGTTCTCGAAATAGACGAACTTGCCGCGCGCGCTGTCGCCTTCCTGGCCGATCTTCCAGCCCGCCGCCACGGCCTGCGCGACCTTCGCCTCGTAGTCCTCCGGCCAGCTCGACCAGTGCTGCAGGCCCTCCCGGCCGCCGGCCAGGAAATCGAGGTACATGCTGGGCACGTCGTTGCGCTGCTGGATCAGCTCGACCTGCATGGCGCCGGAGTTGGCGAGCGCGATCGACATCTTCAGGTCGTAGGGCCGGCCGCGATAGGAGAACGCCGTCACCGGCATGATCTCGGCATAGTACCAGGGGCCGATGTCGCAATTGTCGATCCAGTGGCGCATCGCCGCCTCGATGTCGCGCACGACGTAGCCGATCTGGCGCATCTCGCCGAACAACCTGCTCATCACGGTCCTCCTTCATCAAGAATTTGAATACTCTTCCGAGCCATGGAAATCCGCCATCTCAGGTCGTTCGTCCACGTCGCGGAGCTGCGCAGCCTGACGCGAGCGGCGGCCTTCCTGCGCATCTCCCAGCCGGCGATCAGCCGCCAGATGCGGCTGCTCGAGGCCGAGCTCAGGACGACGCTGTTCCATCGCCACGGCCACGGCGTGACCCTGACGCATGCCGGCGAGCTGCTGTTCGAGCGCAGCGCCGCGCTGCTGACGGAGTTCGAGAACCTGCGGCAGGACATCGCCGCGCCGGGGCGGAAGGGCCGCGCCGTCAGCGGCGTCGTCAGCGTCGGCGTGCCGATCTCGATCAGCTCGATGCTGGCGCATCCGTTCCTCGAGACCTGCCGCAACCTCTATCCCGGCATCACCCTGAAGCTCGTCGAGGGTTTCAGCTCGCTGATCAACGAGTGGCTGCTGAGCGGCAGCATCGAGCTCGCCATCCTCTACGGGCCGCCGTCGGGCAACGTCGTCACGCACGTGCCGCTGCTGACCGAAGACCTGTTCGCGATCGGCGCGGCGACGCCGGAGAACCGCGCCCGGCCGTTCTTCCTGCCGCGCGAGCTCAACCGCCAGCGCCTCATCCTGCCGCACCGGCCTCATCCGATCCGCGAGATGGCGCTGCAGGCCGGCATCAGGTCGACGAGCGTGATCGAGGTCGACGCGCTCGGCATCATGGTCGAGCTGGCGCGCACCGGCATCGGCTACACCATCCTCCCGGCGCCGGCCGTCAGCAGCGAGGTCGCCGCGGGCACGGTCGTGCGCATCCCGATCCGCGACCCCGCGTTCAGTTGGCCGGTCTCGCTGTGCTACGCCAACTGGCGGCCGCTGAGTCCGGCCGCCGAAGCGATCTTCCGCATGCTGCGCAGCGAGGTGGCCTCGCTGGTCCACCAGGGCCGCTGGTCCGGCCGGCTGGCGCCGTCCGCCGACGTGGCGCTGCAGGGCAGGGGGAAAGGCAGGAGCGGCCGGCGCTGAAAGGCTGATTCCTTCATGATGCTGGGAGCGCGGCTCGCCAGAGCCGCTCATATGCGTTGGTTGCAACAATCCATGAGCGGCTCTGGAGAGCCGCGCTCCCAGCCGCATGACCATGAATTGGCGGCCTACTGCAGCAGATCGCCGAACACGACCCAGCGGGTGCCGTCGAAGCGCTGCAGGTATTCGCCTTCGATGGGGAAGAAATCCTCCGGGCTGGTCTTGATCCGGATGCCGGGCAGCAGCATCGGCAGCTCGATGTCGAGGCTGGCGGCCTGCTTCATGACGTTCGGGCGGGTGAGATCGTTGCCGCACTGCTTCAGCACCTGCAGCATCGTCTGGCCGATCGAATAGCCGACGACGTTGAGCCGGTCGGCGGGATTGGCGTCCGGCTGGTACTTCTTCAGCCAGGCGAGATAGTCGGCCACCGCCTTGTCGTCCTTCCAGCGCGGGTCGGTCGGATCCTTGAGGAAGTCGGCGGTGATGATGCCCGTCGAATTGTCGAAGCCGGCGGGCGCCAGCGTCGCCGACACGCCCGACGACGGGCTGTTGAGGAAATGCAGCGGCTTCCAGCCGATGTCGGCCATCTTGCGGATCGCCATGGCGGCGAACTTGATCGACGCGATGTTCATCAGCACGTCGGCGCCGGAGGCCTTGAGGTTGATGATCTGGGTGTCGATCGTGGGATCGGTGGTCTCGTAGGCCTGCTCGGAGACGATCATCTTCGCGTGCTGCTTGCCCAGCGCCGCGTGGATGCCGCGCAGGTAGTCCTTGCCGAAATCGTCGTTCTGGTAGAGCACGCCGATCTTCGCATCCGGTTTGGTTTTCAGCACGTAGCGCGTGAAGTTGCCGCCCTCGGCCTGGAAGCTCGGCAGCCAGCCCATGGTCCAGGGATAGGCCTTGGGATCGCCCCACTTCACGGCGCCGGAGGTGATGAAGAGCTGCGGCACCTGCTTCTGGTTCATGTATTTGTGGATCGCCGAATTGGTCGGCGTGCCGAGCGGCATGTAGAGCGCCAGCACCTTCTCGTTCTCGACGAGCTGGCGCGTCACCTCGACCGACTTCGGCGGCTGGTAGCCGTCGTCGAGGCTGACGATCTTCACCTTGCGGCCGTTCACACCGCCCTCGGCATTGACCATGTCGAAGAAGGCGATGCCCGCCTTGTTCTGCACCGAGAAGCCCGAGAGCGGCCCGCTGTAGGCGGCGAACTGGCCGAGCTTGATCTCGGTGTCGGTGACGCCGGGACCGTAGTTCTTGTCCGCCGCGATCGCGCGGCCCGCCGCGAGGCCGCCGATCGTCGCCAGTCCCCCACCCAGCATGCATCGTCTGAACATCGTCGCTTCCCCCACATGAGCAACATCGGTGTCTTGTGAAATCACAGTCGAGCGACGGCGGGCGGCCAGCAAATATAATCTCACGATATCTGTTATGCCCTGCGAGTATGAGCCGACCGGCAGACGGTGTTCATGGCTTGGTCTTTGCCGCCGCCCCCCGGGCTGACTATTGCGGGAATACTCCTTCTCTTGGCCGCCACACCGTGATGCCACGATGACGGCCACGGTGTGGATCTCCCAGCAAAGCCAAGCCGTCGCGAAACAAAGCGTATTGATAGCTGGCGTCATCGGGAATTCGTCCTGCGCTCTCACCTCCAGGGCCGAATCCGATCGGTCCAAGATCGGGCAACTGGAACGTGGCCGGAACTGAACGGCCACCGTCTTAAATGATGCTGGTCAGCGATTTGAGAAATTCCGTCCCAGCCGTCTCTTCTATCGCAAACCAGCCAAGGCGTCGGCTGCGACCGACAAGCGCCCTTGTTGGCGAGCGCAATGCGTGGCGCCAAAAGTGCTGGTAGTCGAAGAGGTCCTCAGACCATTCCCATGGAGGATCGTGCGGCCAGAGCGAAGACGGGTACACCAAATATTGGCGTCTGGCATACTGAAGCCGGAGAAACTCTATGGGTGTTGGTTCGGGTCGCTCGGCATCGGCGGGCACGCACCCAGTCGATCCAGTCGACGACGTCATCGGCGCCCATGAGGAAGAAATTCGAGCGATGGGCCGCTAGCGCAATCGACGTCGGCGTTGCCATATCCCGAGGAGTGTCCGACACTAGGATTGATAGTGGCGAACCCTTCGTCACTTTCGGCTTGGTGATCTTCGTTTCCGATAAACTCAGGAACGCACCTGGTGTGCTCGGCGCGGAACCGAACGCGATTGAGTATCCATGGATCACCTTGCCATAGCGTGAGGCCGCAGCAAGATAAGGCTTAACCTGCCTGAGATACTTGCTTTTCGATTGTCGGTGCACGCTCTCGGCACTGGCATTCGCAGCGAACGATCCGTGTGCTTCCGCGAGGACAACACCATATCCGCTCGAATTGCCGCCCGCATAAATGAAGTCGGAGTGAGGTTCGAGTGCAGTCGAGAGACACGAGCCGTTGGCTCGCCATATATAGCCCAAGGCGTTCATGTAGAGATCAGTGATCCCTCCGCCGACGCGCGCCGCGAAAAATGTCCGTTCAGTATCGGCGAGATACTGAAAGTCGCCGGTTAATCCAAACACCGCCCCATCTTCGACCATCGTTTCCAGCATCGGCAGCGTGCTTCGCTGCAGGGCGTCCAGCACCCCGAGCGGCGCGTCGTCTCGGGTTGTCGCCGTCCTGGCAACCGCCGCGGCAAGTGCAATTGGGCCGAACGTTAGGTTGGATACGCATTTCGGAGCGGTGAAATCTGGGGCGATCGGGCCTGAGAGATGCTGATGGGGCGTGTATCCTGTCAGCGCGACCGCCTTTTCCGCACCCCACAGTCCCGCAATTGAAATCAAGCCGCTCATTGGCGCAACTTCGCCGCTGCGATTGCGTGTGGCATCAGGAAGTCGGCTAGATCTCTCACGACATCGGCGAGCTCGCCCGGATTGTGTGCGACGTTTTCGATGAAGGCGCGCCATTGCCGCTGCTTCTGGTCATCGGCGGCGAAGGCCGGCGTCAGCGCGTCCGGGAGAGTTTCAGGAATTGCCGTTTCGCGTCGGGCGAAGGTGGCGGCGATTGCCCGTGCCAGCCGATCATCATTGAATGCGAACGACCTGCCCAGGATCCAGATGTCGTAGAAGTCCTTCATCCGGCTGTTGGCCCGCCCCAGCATGACCATCGCCTGGAATTTCTCGGCGATCACGGTTTCGCGCGCATAGGCTCGTAGCCGAGGTGCGGGGAACTCCAGCATGGACGGATAGTCCAGAATATCGGTGCCGGGCTCCAGCGCGTCGCCAAAGCCGATGTCGATCGTCAGGCCAATGCGGGCACCGCTGATCGAGGCTGTCGTCCGCAGTCGCAGACCTCCGTACTCCAACTCTTCGCGGATACGATCGACTCGGAGCGCATCGACGTCGAATGTCATGCCGTCGGTGGCTTGCTGTGCCAGGATTTCGCGGAACATCGCCAGCATCAGTTCCGGCTCGGGGTCGCCGAAACCCAATAGGTCGAGATCGCGTGTGCTTCGGTGAGGATCGTCGAACCAGGTCATCATCAACATCGCGCCTTTGAGAACAAAGCGCTCGGCATGCGACGACTGGCTGAGCCGGAACAGCAGTCGTTCGAGGGCGAAGCGGGTCAGAACGAGATCGAAGGGTTGGCCGCGCGCCTTGGAGACCTGCAGAAGGCGAGCGCGAACCGAGGCGCCGATATTCCTGATCTCCCTAGCCATTGGCGGTCAACGCCTCGAGATAGGGTCGGATGACCGTGGCGACGGCTCCTCGCTCGGCTTGCCGGACAATCTCACCCGGTGTCGTCCTGCGCTGGCGCAGCGCCTCCTGAAGGCCTTCGAGCGCCACGGGCAGGCCGATCTTGTTCCGATACCGGAAGCAATCGGCGATCGTCTTGGCGACGCCGAAGACCTTCACCGGCACGCCGGCGACGCTATGGGATTCGACTCCTTCCGTGAGCAGGCGATTCGTGAAGCGCACCAGCCGAAGCGGCGTGCCTCCAGCTCTGGGGGCCCAATCCTTCTGGCCGATGGCGATCCATACTCGCCTTGGAACCTGATCGGTCAGTTGATGGAAAGCGAGGGCCGACACGAGGCAGACCACGCCCCTGGGCACGCGTTTCGCCGCCTCCGCAAGACTGTGCTGGGCATCGAGCGGCGCATCGGGGAGCTGATAAAGCCCCCGTGCGAGCCGAAGAACCTCGCCATCGCGCTCCATGCGGCTCATGGTGGCCGCGGTCACGCCCTCGGCGCGCAGCTCCGCCAGGCGCGCGATGCCGTGCGTTTTCAGGACGGTGCGGGCAATTCCGCGCTGGGATGCAATTTCAGCCAAGATACGAAAGCTCGGAGCATGGTGATCATTCTCCGAGGATTTGTATCACTTTGCGCGTTCCGGAAAAAGGGCTCCGAAACCGAAAGAGTTTCGTCGCCCAGGGAAGCCGTCAATTCCGGACAGAATCCTTGCCTGCCGCCGGTGCGCCGCGGAAGGAGGGCATCACCGCTTCCGCGACCCACTGGAACTGCTCGAGCATCACGCTCTTCGGCGTGCACAGGCTGGTCGAGAGGTTGATGTGTTCCATGCCGGGGAAGCGCGCCTCGAGGCCCTTGAGGTGCTCGACCAGATCGTCGGGCGTGCCGGCGAACCAGGCGCCGGTCTTCATGAAATGCTCCAGCGTCGGCACGCCCGCCTCGGCCCATCCGCCGCGCCGCTGCGAGGCGCTCGCCTGCGCCGGCGTGATGCCCGGGATGAAGCCGAGCGGCGTGAACATCTTCACGTGCTCCTCGTAGAACGGCGTCATCTCGCGGATCGCCTGCTCGCGCGTTTTGGCGAGGTGGAAGAAGATGCCGATCGTGAGGTTCTGGCCGAGCGCCCATTGCTTGCCGGCGCGCGCCGCCGCGTCGCGATAGGCGGCGATCGGGCCCTCGGCCATCGTCGCGGCGCCGCCGCCGACCGCGCCCCTGATGTCGTGCTTTACCATCAGGTCGAGCGCGCGCGGCGTCGCCGACACGATCGGCTGCCAGCACTCGACCGGCCGGTTGACCGGGCGCGGCACCAGCGCGATCTCCGTGAGCGGACGGCCGCGATAGGGCACGTCCGGCGGCAGCGTGTAGTGGCGGCCCTTGTGCGAGAAGCGCTCGCTGTGGAAGGCCTTGAACAGGATCTCGACCTGCTCCTCGAACAGCTCGCGATTGGCGGCCTGGTCGAGCAGCGGGCTGCCGAAGGTCTCGACCTCGCGGGTGTGATAGCCGCGGCCGACGCCGAACACGGTCCGGCCCCTGGTCAGGATGTCGGCCACGGCGTAATCCTCGGCCAGCCGCAGGGGATGCCACATCGGGCTGATGTTGAAGCCGCAGCCGATCCTGAGCTTTTTCGTCACGTGCGCGAGATGCACCGCCAGCATCAGCACGTTGGGGATCACCTCGTATCCCTCGTGCTGGAAGTGATGCTCGGCGAGCCACAGCGTGTCCCAGCCGAACCTGTCCATCTGCCTGGCGACGGCTTCGGTCTTCTCGAACACCGTGACGAGCTGGTCGTTGGTATAGGAGCGGTCGTCCGGCGGGGTTGCCTGCTGGCCGAGATCCGGCATGTCGATATGCCCAGGATAGACCGTCACGAACTTGCTGATCATCTTGCCCCTGCAACCGGTTGGCGTCGCGCGCCCATCATTCGCGCGGCCGGCACGGCGCGCAAATGCCAAGAGCTACCTCCTGATATAGCCGGTCGTTATGGGGCGGCGGGACCACCTCGTTCCGCTGGGACGGCACCACTCCGTGGCGCTCATTTTCATGATCATGAGCGCCACGGAGTGGCGCGGTCCCAGCGAAGGCTTGCTTCACCGGGAGAAGTCGACGACCGACAGATCCATCGGCAGGAGGCGTTCGAACTGCGGCTTGTCCGGGACTGGCTTCAGGGTCATCGCCGAGCCGGTGGCCTCGGCCTTGTCGAAGTCGGCGGTGCCGCCCGCGCCGGTGGCGGTCAGGCGGAAGCGGTCGATGACGTAGGGGATGCCGTTGGCGACCAGCGGCGAGGGGCCGTCCATGACGTGGAAGTGCAGGTGCGGTGCCTGGCTGTTGCCGGTGTTGCCGACCTTGCCCAGCACGTCGCCGCGTTTCACCTTGGCGCCGGCCTGCACCGTCACGCTGCCGGGTTGCAGGTGGGCAAAGAGCGCGAAGGCGCCCTGGCCGATGTCGAGCACCACGAAGTTGCCGTCCGCCTGGTCGATCGGCAGGCCGGCGGGCAGGGCGCCGGGGACCTGCTCGGGCAGGTCGTTGCGCATCGCCACCACCGTTCCGTCGGCGACGGCGATCACCTCCCGGCCGAAGATGACGTAGCTCTCGACCTTCTTTAGGTCGCCGCGCACGACGCGGTTCTCGCCGTCGAGCTGCTCCCAGTCGATGGCGAAGCGCTGGGCGAGCGTGAAGCGGCCGTCGATCGGCAGCAGGGCGCGCACGTGCCGGATGGAATCGCAGCAGCCGTCGGCGGCGACATAGCCGTCGCCGGCGAGCGGCGGGCCAAGGACGACGGCGCTCTGGCCGGACACGCCAACCTCGCCCACGGTGGCGGCGAACGGCCGAGCCGGCTGGCCGGGCTGGACGAGGACCGCCGAAAGGCGATGGCTGAGGCTCTTCGGCACCGGCCGGTCCGGCGGCAGCGCCACGTGCATGAACAGCACGCCGAACTGCCCGACCGCGAGCGACGCCGTCTCCGCCCCGCGCCGCCCGCCGATCGAGAGGCGCTTGCCGACCGCGTCCCGGTCCATCGCGAGGAGAGTGCGGCCGGTCTCGTCGACGACCTCGACCGTGTCGACGGCGACGGCGAGCGGCGTCGGGTTCGACAGCCGCAGCTCGTAGACGAGGTGGACCTGCGCGTCGCTGCCGCGCACCGGCCGCGGCGGCCACAGCACATCGGCCACGACCGGCGTGAGCTCGATGTCGGCGGCGCGGGACGGTGTCGCGGCGAGGATGCCTGTCAGGCAGGCGAACGCGATGGACGCGAGCAAAGCGCTCGTTCTTGACGTCATGGTTATCGTTCTCCTCCGGGATCGGCCGGGTCGCAAGTTACGCGCACGATGCGGCGCAGTGCCTGTTTCTTACAGACGCCGCGGATGATTACTCCATCCCGGATCTAGTCTCTCGGCACACTGCCATTGGTAGGTGACTGCTCGAAAATGCAATCCAGTCACAAATAGGAGCTATAAGGAGCAACGGATGCAGTCGGTCCACTGATGGCTTCTATCGTTTGAGGCTGCACTGAACTACGACTTGGTCCTCCTTGTTCTGGATAGCCCCGTAGCCCTTTGTCCCAGTGCAGAATTTGAATGAAGTACCATTCCCTTTCGCCAGCCAACCATGCTGGCCGCAATCTTCCTGCACCGACAAGCTATACTTCTTTCCTCTCCATTCGAGGATATTCTTGTCGGTGTCCACCCGGAGAGGGTAGGAAGCTTTATCCGAATCACATCCTCCATCACCATGGGTATTGTGAGGAAAGACGCAAGAGCTGCAGGAATAATTGAAGATCAAAGGTTCCGCAGAACTCACAAAGGGCGAGAAGGCCACGATTATAGCTGGGAACATTACGACCGTGAGTTTCATCAGGTGAGATGTATGGAGGAACATCAGAAAACCTTCTACTTCGCAACAATGGTTGGCATGTCTTGCAGTACACGGTTGCAAGTAGCATACTGACCGTCACGGGTCTTGAAATGATCGAATTGGGTCATTCCCCAAGTGATGGATCTCTTGGCCTCGTTTTCTCCTAGAATGGACATGCACTCGGACGCGTCAGACATCATCTTGTTGCTGTATTTGGTGAACCCGCAGTCGAATTGCGCCCGCGTAGCCAATCCATGGATCTTCAGGAGGTCTGTGCAAAAGTCTTTGGACTTGGTTTGCTCAGGTGAGATGGGTGGAGTTTCTGCCTTGCTGTAGTTCGAGCAAAGAATCTTGAATTGCTCAATCAGAGGAGGCATTCCGGATGCGCATGATTGATTGGCATCTGCCCCGAGAGGGAAACGCACTGAGGTCGGCGGTCGACTGCCATATTGGAATACCAGAGTGCCTGTGCTGCAGTTGGCCTTAGTGACCAAGTCCACTTTACCTATTTCTTGCTGTGTCTTGGCTACACACTGTTCCACGGTAAGCTTCCCGCCATATTGCTTCGTCATTCCACCGGGATCGCGTTCGCAATATTCTTGAACATCGGCTTTTGTCACGGATCCTTTGATCAGGGCATTGCGACTATTGATTCCCGATTTCTCGGTGATGGTGCCGTTCCACGATTTGCAGGAGGCAACTGGATAATCACCCGAAGCGTAGACCGGTAGGCTCAACAACATCCAAATCAAGAAGGCGGAAATACCGGTCCAAAACATGCGACTTCTCCTCGCCTCTTTATGTATGAGAAGTTGATATTTGCGGAGGATCACTATCCATAACCACTCATTTAACTTTGGCTTCTGTCCATATCGAGTCTACTGCGAAAATCACCGCGAATTTCTTCCGTCGCCATAGCGAGTGGTCGCTTTAACTGCGGCACCACGGACGGGATTCGACATGATGTCACTTTGACATCGGGATTGGCAAACCGGCCGTGGACTTTCACGTAGAACGTCGTCAGAGGCATGGGTCTGATCCTTATGTCAGAAGTACTTCCTGCCTTTGATGTCGGGACTGGAATCGTCACAAGCTGCACCGGCCCCGCTATCAAAATGAGCGAAAATCCTCGATGATTCAAGGCTCTTGCAACTCCGTCCGTTCATCGAATACTTCGCAAGATGCAGGATTGCCCCGACCGCCGGTTTACACAAGGCTCGACGGCGGAGCAGTCCGGCCTTGTGGACGTGGAGATCGCCAAAATGATTCTTGGCGGCATTTCAAATGCTGAACCCGACGCCCCTGTTCTTCACTTTGAGTTCGTTATGGATTTCTGCTGCCTGTTCTCAGCTGGAGAAGGAAAGGAATCCAGGCAGTCCGCTGCCGGGGAGCCGATTGATGCGCCATTACGCTATTCGCGACGATCAATAGCCGCAACAAAGGCGCGCTGAGGGCTTAGGCTCGCGCCCTCGTCGATGCTGTCGGCAGTCCCCTCGGCTTCGTCCTCAATTGCGGGCCAGGCCGACAATTCGCAGGCGCAGACGCCGGGCAGGGTTCCTCCACCCGGAGGCCTGGCCATCCTCGGCCGTCCAATGCTATTGAAAGTTAATCGCAATTGGCTAAGGTCCGGGGCGGAGCCGGCGCGACGGAAAGGCTGAGCGGTGCGTTTCGAGCAGAAGTACCTCGGTCTCTTCCTGGACCACCGCCCGGAGCTGCTGGCCTACGCGAACCGCATCGTCCGAGATCATGCGTCGGCCGAGGACGTCGTGCAGGAGGCCTATCTTCGCTTCGCCGATGCGACGAAGGGAACGCTGGTCGAGGAGCCGATCCGATATCTCTATCGCATCGTCCGCAATCTCGCGATCGACGGACGGCGCCGGCAATTGCGCGACGCGCGGCGCACGGTGTCCGACGAGACGCTTGCCGGCAGGCTCGTCGCCGCCGATCAGTCGCCCGAAGAGTCGGCGGCCGGCCGGGCCGACCTTCGCGCCCTGGAGGCGGCCCTCGCCGAACTGCCGGCCCGCACGCGCGCCGCGCTGGAGATGCACCGGTTCGGCGGCTACACGCTGAAGGAGATCGCCGCGCATCTCGGCATCTCGATCACCCTGGCGCACACCCTGGTCATCGACGGCGTGGAACATTGCCGCGCGCGTCTGCACCGGCCGGACAAGCTCCGGTGACTTCCTCTGAAAATCGCGCGCCGGCCAGCGTCGTCGATGGTGCATGTCCGGCAGCCGTCCGCCGGCGCGCACATTCTCTTTGAGAGAGACAGGCCGAAGGGGCTACGGTCCAGGGAGAGCAATGGAACCCGCCGGTGATCCATCGAGGCCAGCGCCGCGCCGGGCCAGCGAATGGCTGGTCGCCCTGCGCGAAGCGCCGGACGACGACGAGCTGCGCCGGCGCTTCGACGCCTGGCTCGCCGCGAGCGCGTCCCATGCCGCCGACCTGCATCAGGTCAACGACACGCTCGCCGCGCTCGACGAACTGCCGCGCGCGCGGACATGGCGGCCGCCCGATCCGGTGCGCACCGCCGCACCGCGCCGGCGACGGCTGATCGCCGTCCTGGCATCGGCGGCACTTGCCGCCGCGGCGCTGGTGGCGGTGCCGCCGCTCGCCCTGTGGGTCGAGGCGGATCACCTGACCGGCGTCGCCGAGCAGAAGCTCGTGGACCTGCCGGACGGAAGCCGCGTGCAGCTCGCGCCGCAGAGCGCGATCGCCATCGCGTTCGACGACAGGCAGCGGCAGATCCGCCTGCTCAAGGGCGAGGCCCTCTTCACCGTGAGCCATCAGGCGGACCGGCAGTTCGTCGTCGAGACGGCCACGGCGAAAGTCACCGATCTCGGGACGGCCTTCGACGTGCGCCTGCTGCCGGACGGCGTCGAGGTCGCGGTCAGCGAAGGGCTGGTCCAGGTCGATGCGGCGCAGACGCGGCCGCCGGCGTCGGAGCAGTTGCAGGCCGGCGACTGGCTGGTGGCCGCCGACCGGCAACCGGTCGAACGCGGTCGCCGGCCGGTGGAGGAGATCGGCGCCTGGACGCAGCATCGACTGGCCGTCAAGGACCGGCCGGTTTCCGAGATCGTCGCGGCGCTCAGGCCCTATTTCGGCGGCATGATCGTCGTCCATGGCGAGGCGCTGTCGCGCCACCGGCTGACCGGATACTACGACCTCGCGCATCCGGCCGACGCGCTGCGGGCCGTCGCCCGGGCGCAAGGGGCCACGGTCTTCCAGATATCGCCGTGGCTGCTGATCCTTTCCGGCGGATGAGCGCGCCGTCGCAACTATTTCTGAAAATTTTTGGCAGGTCCGTCGTCTAGCGCAACAGGAACCGATTCGGTTCCCGCGAGAGACAGGTGACGACGGAGATGACGATGACCATCGAGGGGCCGCCGGCCGGCATTGTGCGGCGGATGACGCGGGTTGCGCTCGCGGCGGGATATGCGGGCGTCCTGCTGGACATCGGCAGTGCGCCGGTGCTGGCGCAGCCCTTCCCGGCAGGGCCGGCCGCGACGACACCGGCGGCGCGCGCCTTCGACATTCCGGCCCAGCCGCTGTCCGACGCCCTGACGCAGTTCGGCCGGCAAAGCGGGCTGCAGGTCTCGGTGAGCGCCGCGCTGGTCCAGGGCCGGGCGAGCCCGGGCGTGAGCGGGACGCTGCCGCCGGCCGAAGCGCTGCACCGGCTGCTCGCGGGCACGGGCCTGACCGCGACGATCGCCGACGGCGGCATCGTGACCCTGGCCGGCCCGCCGGGACCGGGCGCCACGACGACCGGTGGCGCTGCCGTCAACCTGCCGCCGCTCATGGTCGCGGGCCAGCCCGGCCAGCAATTGCCGGCGCCCTATGCCGGCGGGCAGGTGGCCCGCGGCGCGGACGTCGGCCTGCTCGGCGAACGGGACTACATGGAGACGCCGTTCAGCCTCTCGAGCTACACGTCCAGGACGGTGCGCGACCAGCAGGCGCGCAGCGTCGCCGAGGTGCTGAGCAACAACGATCCCTCGGTGCGCGCCGCGATCGGCATCGCCAACCGCTACGACGCGCTGACCATCCGCGGCTTTCGCGTCGATACCGGCGACATGGCGATCAACGGCCTGTATGGGCTCGTGCCCGACTTCCGCATCAATCCCGCGCCGGCCGAGCGCATCGAGCTGCTCAAGGGCCCGGCCGCCTTCCTCTTCGGCATGGCCCCGCAGGGCGGCATCGGCGGCACGGTCAACATCGTGACCAAGCGCGCCGACGACGAGCCGCTGACGCGCGCCACGGCGGAGTATTTCTCCAACACCGTGTTCGGCGGCCTGGTCGATGTCGGGCGGCGCTACGGCGACCAGAAGGAATACGGCGTCCGCCTCAACGGCACCTTCACCGGCGGCAGCACGCCGATCGACCGGCAATGGATCCGCAACGGCTCGCTCTCGGCAGGCCTCGACTATCGCGGCGACAACCTTCGCCTCTACGCCGACGTGATCTACCAGAACGACTACATGTCCGGATCGGCGCGCGGCTACACGCCCGCGCCGGGCATCCAGATGCCGATGGCGCCGAACGCGCGCATCAACCTCGCGCAGCCGTACGACTATGCGCGCTCGCAGAGCGTGACGGGGATCCTGCGTGCCGAGTACGACCTCTCGCCGAACACCATGGCGTTCGGCGCGTTCGGCGCCAACTTCTTCGACTACGACAAGCGCGAGGCGCCGGGCGCGACCATTCTCGACTATTCGGGCGCGGCGTCGTCGACCTCGACCTTCCAGACCGGGCAGTCGCTCAACTTCTCGGGCGAGGCCGGCGTGCGCACCCGCTTCGAGACGGGCCTCATCAAGCACGAGGTCGCGGTTTCCGCCAATCTGCTGCAGCAGACCTACTGGCTCGGGCAGACGAACTACCGGAGCTATCTGACCAACATCTACGGCCCGACGATCGGGGTCGGGCTGACGCCGGTCAGCTCGTATCCGCAGTCGCTCTCGGCGACCAACCTGCTGCAGAGCGTGGCGATCGCCGACACGCTGACGGCGGCGGACGGCAAGCTCCAGCTTCTCGTCGGCGTGCGCAACCAGCAGATCTCGTCGACGAACTACGCGCCGACGACGGGCATCGTCACCTTCAACGCGACCGATTCCGCGGTGACCCCGTCGCTCGCCGTGCTCGTCCGGCCGATCAAGGAGCTGAGCCTCTACGCCAGCTACATCCAGGGGCTGTCGCCGAGCGGCTCGCCGCCGTCGGGGGCGGCCAACGCCAATCAGCTTTTCCCGCCGTTCCGCACGACGCAGTACGAGGCCGGCATCAAGCTCGACCTCGGCAGCTTCGGCGCCACGCTGGCGGCCTACCAGATCAACCTGCCGAACGGCCTGGTCAATCCCTTCACCAACGTCTACGCCATCGACGGCGAACAGCAGAACCGCGGCATCGAGTTCAACATGTTCGGCCAGCCGCTGCCCGACCTGCGCATCCTGGGCGGCATCGCGCTGCTCGACGCCCGCCAGGCGCGCACGGCCGGCGGCCAGTACGACGGCAACGTCGCCGTCGGCGCGCCGGCCGTCCAGACCAACCTCGGCGTCGAATGGGATCTGCCCTTCGCGCAGGGCCTCACCGCGATCGCGCGATCGGTCTATACGAGCGAGGCCTACGTCAGCGCCGACAACGTCGCCAAGGTCCCGGCCTGGACGACGCTCGACGTCGGCCTGCGCTATCGCACGACGATCGCCCGAACCCCGGTCGTGCTGCGCGCGAACGTCACGAACCTGCTCGACACGAATTACTGGATCGCCAACCCGACCGGCTACGTGATCAGCGGCATGCCGCGCATGGCCTGGATCTCCCTCCAGGCCGATTTCTGATGCTCGGCCGGGCCGCAGGTCACGCGCGCGGCGCGCCGCTGCGGAGTGCCTGCTTTTCGTAGACGTCGCGGATGGTCTCGCCGTCCCAGACGTAGGCCAGGTGCCGTTCCTGACGGCAGTTCGACAGAAGCCTCGGTCGAAAGACGGCAGCGCATTCGCCGCCTGCGCGGCGCACGCTGGAATAGACGATGCCGCCCGATCCGCTCGCCCGCAGCGCTCGCGCCAGATCCTGTCCGGCGGCGTAGGCCGTGGCGTGATAGACCAGCACCATCTCCGTCATGCGTCCGCGGATGTCGTGAAGATCGGCACGCAGGTCGGCGAGATAGACGCGCATGTCGAGATGCTGTGGCGCCTGGCGGGTGGCCCGCATGAAACGCGCGCGATGGTACCGCGTCTCGGCGATCGCCGTTTCGAGATCGGGCGTGCAGTAGAAGACGCCGTAGCTTCCGTCGGTGAACCGGCTTCCGCCGGGATTGAGATGGGTGAAGGCGGCCATGATGGCGCTGGCGCCCGGCCCGCTCACGCGCTCCGCCGCCGGCACCAGCGCGATGTCGCCCACTTCATCCCGCAGGCGCGGATTGGTGAGCGATTCGAGCTCGATCAGGGCATCCCAATCGGCCGGATCGGCAACGCGTTCGAAGAGGTCGATCGGCGGGAAGCGGCTCGGGACGATGCGCCAGCCCGGGTGCCAGGAGATGCCGGCCAGAGGCGGCGTCACCCCCATCCGCCCCGCTGCGCATCGAGATACTGCCGGACGACGAAGAGATCGGCCACCTGCCCGGAGAGCATGCGCTCGAGCGCCGGGCGGCCGCCGAAGAGCGTTTCGGCGTTGGGCTGCCTTACCCACGCGTCGGCCGCCTTGTCGTCGGGCAGCAGGATCCGCAACGCCTTGTAGATGCCGAGCACGTAGGAAATCCGTTCCAGCGTATCCTTGGACAGGTTGACAGCGGGATCGCGCCGCCAGTTGAAGAAGGTCGAGCGGCTGGTGAGGCCGAGCAACGTCATCTGCTCCTCGTTCGACAGTCCCCATAGCCCGGCGATGCGAAAGAACGCCTTCAGGCCCGGAGCGGACAGACGCCGCCGGTCGGGCTTGGGGGACGTGGGAGCGAGGGCGGTGGGCATGATAGTCGGACCTTGGAGGTCATGTAGTCCAACTCTGGACAGTTTACAAGATGTCAATCATTCTTGCACAAGAAGAGATACCCAAGGCGCCTTGCCGTCACCGACCACTCCGTACCTGACCAAGGAGTTGATCCTCGCCTACATGCGTGCCTTCGCAGCGGGAGATACCAACAGCCAGATTGCAGCCTGAGCCGCTCAAGTCGCGCTCTTACGCTGCCTCGATATCGGTCCGGCTGAAATCGGCGCCTTTGAACAGGAGCGGTTCGCCCGTGGCCTTCGCCAGCGCGTAGGAAAAGCAATCGCCGAAGTTCAGGCCTGCCTTGTGGCGCCCCTTCCCGAAGTCGAGAAAGGCCTGGCGGGCAAGCTCGCCCTGTTCGATCGTCACCGGCTCGACCACGATGCCGGCGCGCCGGAAGAAAGCCTCTGCCTGGCGCATACCATCGGCACCAAGCTGGCTTTCGATCACCATGGACAATTCGACGTAGTTCGCAACGCTGATGCGGCATGTCTCGGCGTCGTGGACGAGCCGTGCAAAATCGGCTGCTTCGGGCTCACGATAGAGAATGGCCACCATCGCCGAGGTGTCGATGATCATTTCGGGAGGCCGCTCTCGTCGTAGAGGAGCTTGGCATGGTCGACGTAAGGGCGCTTCAGGTGCGCGGCGGCCCGCTCCGCGATCGCCAGCAACTCCTCGACGCTGGCTTTTCCTTTCTGGCGCTCGATGCGGGCATATCGCTCGCGGAGCGCTTCCTTGACGACACTGGTCATGCTCTCCCCGGTGGCGCGGGCGATCGCCTGGGCGAGCCGATGGGCTTCGGG
>Ga0070665_100001663_pt1 | contig 25607 bp, 16 predicted proteins | sample KBSS13metaG_FD_65862 | JGI IMG/M metagenome (GOLD analysis project Ga0070665, IMG submission 65862) | Switchgrass rhizosphere microbial communities from Kellogg Biological Station, Michigan, USA - KBS S1-3 metaG | ecosystem: Host-associated > Plants > Roots > Rhizosphere > Soil ... | reverse complement strand
GATCCCTACCGAGCAGCAGAGCACGCTGTGGTTCAGCATGAGCCAGCATATCGCCGATGGCGTCGAATTCTCGATGACGGCAAATGCGGCCTTCCACACCGCCCGCGCGCTTCGGCCGCCGAACACGACCACCAATGCCGTCATCACCAACCGGAACCCCTTCTTCCAGTCGATCAACGGCGAAACCACCCAGACCGTTTCCTTCGACTATTCGCCCGTCTTCGGTCCCTACAACCCCGGTCCGCAGTTCGAAAACCAGTGGGAAATTACCCCCCAGCTGGACATCGATTTGGGCAGCCACGGTCCCTTCAAGGACTGGAGCGTGAACCTGATGGGCAATTACGGCCGCAGCGACGTCGATACCATCAACTATACGATCAACAACGCCACCGTGAATGCCGCTTTGATAAGCCCCGATCCGGCTTTTGCGCTGAACCCCTATAACCTGGCGTCGGGCAGCAAGGAGACCCTTGCCGCCATCCAGTCCTATGGTCAGAACGGCCGCGGCATCCAGAACATCTTCCAGGCGCGCGGCCTGGTACAGGGCGCGTTGTTGAGTGTGCCCGGCGGTGATGTCCACTGGGCGATCGGCGCCCAGTATGAAAAGTACCAGTCGGCCGGCGACTATTATAACGGCCTGGCCAACGGCGTCATTTTCCCCACCGGCGCCATTCCGGAAGGCGGTTATCGTTCGACCCTGTCGGGCCACCGCATCACCGAGTCGGTCTTCGCGGAAATCGAAGCCCCGATCATCAGCCCCGAAAACAATGTCCCGTTCGTCAATACCTTCGACGTCGACGTTTCGGCGCGTCACGACTATCTGAATACCTCCAACGGTGGCTTCAAAGGCGGCACGGACAATTATCGCGTCGGCATCACCTATGCGCCGATCGAGGATCTGAAAATCCGCGGCAATACGGGCACCTCGTTTATCGCGCCCAGCCTGGACGACACCGTGGCCGCGATCGACACGCGCGTGGCTTTCGGCGGCAGCGCGCCGACAAATCCCTACGATTCCGCGGCCGATCAGGCGCTGGAGAGGGGGCGTCCGTCCATCGCGATGCCGGGCGGTAATCCCAACCTGGTGCCGCAGACTTCCTCCACCAGCTCTTATGGCTTCGACTACACCCCCAGTTTCTTCGAAGGGCTGAAGCTGAGCCTGTCGCGCTGGTACGTCATCCTGCAGAATACCATCGCTCTGCCGGGTAACCAGTCGACGAGCATCGTGTTTGCCCCCGGCGGCAACAATGCCAGCACCGGCGGCGTGGGTATCGCGCCGACCATCCAGCCTTACTATGTTCTCAACCCGACCCTGGCCCAGATGGTCGCTTTGACCACGGTCAATGGCGTGCCGGTGCCGACCGCCGGCTTCTCCGGTGGTTATGCGCAGTTCTACAACCCCAATGGCGCGGCCTGTCCGGTCGTGAATCCGGCCACCGGCTGCTTCATCACCACGCCGTATTCGTTCCGCGACCTGCGCCGCTTCAACTACGGCAAGCTGCGGGCGCGCGGCTGGGATTTCGCCGTCACTTATGCCCAAGAGATGGACTGGGGTTCGATAGATCTGGGCGTGAGCGGCACCGATTATACCCAGAACCGCAACATCACCACGCTCATTGCCGATCAGTTGGCGGCGAACCTTTCGCCCTATCAGATCACGGCCTATGTCGGCGGCACGGTCGGGCCGCTGTCGGGGCGCCTCACCGTCCAGGACAGTGCCGGCTATACCGCCACGGGTCTGGGTGCCCAGACCCATGTCGGCGACTTCATGGTGACCAACCTGAATGTTGGCTATGACCTGGACGGCATTTTCACCTGGACCAGCAATGCCAGGGCCAGCGTCACCGTCAACAACATCGCCGACACCAACCCGCCCTTCGCCAACTCCGGCACGGGCACGCCGACCGCGTTCGCCACGCTCGGCCGCATGTTCATCTTCGAGCTGCGCAAGCAGTTCTAAGACCGATACGAAAAAAGCCCCGTCCCACAAGGACGGGGCTTTTTTCTTTTTGCCGCCGGCGGAGCGCCTAGAGCACCAGTTCCGACACGGTGTGATAGTCGCCCAGCTTGCCCTTGACGAAGGTGTTGAAGGCGATGGCGTAGCGGGTCTGGCCGGTGGTGTTCGGGTCGACGGTGTGGGTCAGGCTTGAGGGAAACAAAAGGACTTCGTTCTGCGCCGGCGTCACCGACGTGATGGGCGTGTTGTAGACATTGCGTTTGTCGGCTGGGGGGCGCAGGTCGATCTGCTGGTAGCTGGTCTGGCGCACGAAGGTCATGGCCGCCGCCGGTTGCGGCAGTTCGCAATAATATAGCGAACCCGAGATGATCGAATTGGAATGAGCATGGCCATGCATGCCGGTATTGGTTTTGTTTATCAGCGACCAGGACTGGGTCACATACAGCCGCTGGGGAATGCACATCACCTGCGCGGCATAGATATCCAGAACCTCCTGCACCGCGTCCTTGATGCTCTTCAGCTGCGGCTCCTCGAAGATGTATTTGTTCTCCGAGATCAGGTTCTCGATATTGTCCCGCATCTTCAGCTTCTTGATGAAGTCGATCTGTTCGGGGCTGATGGCGCCGGCGATGCTGGCCTTGAACAGGGGCTCGGCAAACAGGGCGATGACCTGATGAGACGTGGATGCCATTCCTGTTTCCTTTTTCAATCCCGGCAATCCGGGACTTTGCTTTGTGCCGGGTCCGGCGACCAGACCGGCCTGGCCGCATGTTATAACATCACATCGCGGAGCCAATAGGCATGCATGTGATGCACGGTGATCGTGGGGCGGACGAGGCGAACGGTATCGAACGGGCCGCCATGCGCAAGATCGCGGTCCGGCTGGTGCCGTTCCTGGCGGCGATGTTCTTTGTCAATTTTCTGGATCGGACCGCCATTTCCTTTGCCGGGCCGAATGGCCTGACCCACGATTTCGGCATGACGGCCGCCCAGTTCGGTTTTGCGGCGGGCATATTCTTCATAGGCTATATTGGGCTGGGCATACCCAGCAATCTTGCGCTTCACAAGTTTGGCGCCAGGCGTTGGCTGGCGAGCATCATGGTCTGCTGGGGCGTCATTTCCCTGCTCTTCACCTGGGTAAGCAGCGTGCCTCAGCTATACCTGTTGCGCTTTCTTCTGGGTGTTGCGGAGGCCGGATTCGCGCCCGGCGCATTTTTGTTTTTGAGTTCGTGGTCGCCGGAAAGGTACCGTTCCCGCATTCTGGGATTGTTTTATATTGCGCAGCCTTTGACGATCGTGATCGGCGCCCCAGTCGCGTCGCTTCTGATAGGGATGGACGGCGCGTTCGGTCTGGCGGGCTGGCGTCTCATGTTTTTTGGGGTTGCAATCCCCGCCATCATCATCGGGTTCGTCACCTGGTTCTTTCTTGCGGACAAGCCCGGTGAAGCGCGCTGGCTGACATCGGCGGAACGCGACTGGCTGACCGCTGAACTTGAAGCGGAGGATCTTGCCAAATCCGACAGACGTCATCGGGTCGGCGAGGCGCTGTGTGCGCCCAGGGTCTGGTTGTTTGCCCTGATCTATTTCGGGTTGGTCTATGGGCTATATGCCCTGACCTTCTTCCTCCCCACCATCATCGCCGGGTTCGAGGCCCAGTTCGGCAGCAGGTTCGACGTGTTTCAGAAGGGCCTCATTACCGCCATTCCTTATCTTCCTGCGGCGTTGGTGTTGTTTGCATGGTCGCAGGCCACCCGCAAAGGCGTACAAGGCTGGCATATCTCGCTGCCCGCGGCAGTTGGGGCGTTGAGTATTCCTTGCGCGCTGTACATGAACTCGCCGGGTGCGGCCGTGGCAATCATTACGGTTACGGCCTGCGCGATTTTTGCGGCTTTACCGGTTTTCTGGGCACTCCCAACCCAGACTTTAAGCGGGGCGGGTGCCGCTGCCGGCATCGCTCTTATCAACGCCGTTGGAAATATCGGCGGTTTTGCGGCGCCGTACATCACCGGTGCTGTCAAGGATGCGACTGGGTCTTATGCAAGCCCGATGTCTATTGTCGGTGGCTTTCTTTTGCTATCCGCCGTCCTTGCTATATTCATGACGGCTGTTCCCAAGCAGGCTAATGATGGAGCCGTTATTCCGTAGCGCATCCCAAAATCAGTATCTGTTACTACCTGCACTGGAGGTTTCTTATGAACGAGAAAATTGCACTGTTCGGCGCTGGCGGAAAAATGGGCGTCCGCCTGTCGAAGAACCTGCTCAAGTCCGACTACCGGGTCCGGCATGTCGAGCCGGGCGCAGCGGGACGCCAGCGCTTGCAGGAAGAGTTGGGTATTCAGTGTGTCGATGTCGATACCGCGCTTGCCGATGTCGATGTGGTGATCCTGGCGATCCCGGACACCTTGATCGGCAAGATCTCTCATGAGATCGCCCCCAAGCTTAAACCCGGCACCATGGTTATGACCCTGGATGCGGCCGCGCCTTTTGCCGGGCACCTGCCGGACCGCAAGGACCTGACCTATTTTGTGGCGCATCCGTGCCACCCGACCATCTTCAACGATGAGATCGATCCGGAAGCGCGCAAAGATCATTTCGGCGGCGGCGCGGCCAAGCAGTCCATCACCAGTGCCCTGATGCAGGGCCCGCCGGAAGCTTTCGATCTGGGTGAGGAGGTGGCCAAGACCATTTATGCGCCGATCCTGCGGTCCTACCGGTTGACGGTCGAGCAGATGGCGATCCTGGAACCGGGCCTTTCGGAGACTGTTTGCGCCACCCTTCTTGATGTCATGCGCGATGCGATGGAAGAAACCGTCAAGCGCGGTGTTCCCGAACAATGCGCGCGGGACTTTCTTCTGGGGCATATGAACATCCTGGCCGCGGTCATCTTCAAGGAAATCCCGGGTGCCTTCTCCGACGCGTGCAACAAGGCCATCACTTTCGGCAAGCCGCGCCTGATGCGGGATGACTGGCGGGGCATATTTGACCGCGAGGAGATCGCGGAAAGCATTCGTCGCATCACCTGAGGCGCGAGCAGGAAACTCCGATGGGCGAACGCATCTACGCCACCTATTGGCTGGAAACCGGTGACGACCCGGGCCGGGCGGCCGAGGTCATTGCCGGCGAGCAGTCGAGCGGCACCTTCGTTGCGCTCGCGGCCGAGACGCCGGAGTTGAAGGCGCGCGCCGGCGCACGCGTGGAACAGCTCGATATTCTCGGTACGTCGGCAGCCCCGAGCCTGCCGACGCCAAAACGGTCGGCGCGATATACAAGCTGCAGGCTGAAGCTGTCCTGGCCGATCGAGAATCTTGGGCCGTCTCTCACGGCTTTAATGGCGACGGTTGCGGGCAATCTCTACGAGCTGCGCGAAGTTACCGGCTTGCGCCTGCTCGATCTGGAGCTGCCGCCATCCTTTGCAAGCGCCTATCCAGGGCCGGCTTTCGGCGTGAAGGGAACACGCAAGCTGACTGGCGTCGACCGTGGCCCGCTCATCGGCACCATTATAAAACCGAGCGTGGGCCTTTCGCCCGCCGAGACGGCACAGCAGGTGCGTGAGCTGGTTGCTGGCGGCATCGACTTCATCAAGGACGATGAATTACAGGCCGACGGTCCTGGCTGTCCATTCGACGAGCGTGTCCGTGCCGTGATGGCGGTGGTCAACGAAGCTGCCCAGCGCACCGGCAGGAAGGTGATGGTGGCCTTCAACCTGACCGGTGATCTCGATCAGATGCGGCGGCGGCATGATCTGGTTCTGGCCGAAGGCGGCACCTGCGTGATGGTCTGCCTGAATGCGGTGGGACTGGTGGGTCTCACCGAACTACGCCGTCATGCCCGACTGCCGATCCATGGCCATCGGGCCGGCTGGGGTTATCTGAACCGGTCTCCGGCGCTTGGTTTCGATTTCGCTGCCCTGCAAAAAATCTGGCGGCTTGCGGGCGCTGACCATCTGCATGTGAACGGCCTGCGCAACAAATTCAGCGAGCCGGATGAAAGCGTCATCGCTGCCGCGCGGTCGGTGCTGGCGCCGGTAATGCCTGAGGCTCCGCTCCCCGCCATGCCGGTATTCAGCTCCGGCCAGACCGGATTGCAGGCCCGCGACACCTATGTGGGGCTTGGCTCTGCCGATCTGATTTACACCGCCGGCGGCGGCATCTTCGGTCATCCGGGTGGTGTATCCGCTGGGGTAGAGGCTCTGCGTGCGGCCTGGGACGCGGCGATCGAGGGCATCCCGCTGGCGCGGCATGCTGAATGCGTTCCGGTGCTGGCGCAAGCTCTGGACTTTTGGCGATGAACGGTCATCCCGAAGAATTGCTGCTGACCTATTACAGCGACGATTTCACCGGCTCCACCGATGCCATGGAGGCGATGGCGACCGCCGGTGTGCCTACGGTGTTGTTTCTGACCACGCCGACGCCGGACATGCTGGCGCAATTCCCTGAGGCGCGCTGTATCGGCATGGCAGGATCTTCCCGCGGCCGCAGCCCGGAATGGATGGAAGCAGAACTTCCGAAGGCCTTCTCTATTCTGGCGGGCATGGGTGCGCCGATCCTCCACTATAAAGTCTGCTCGACATTTGATTCCTCACCCGCCATCGGTTCGATCGGGCGCGCCATTGAGCTTGGCACAAAGGCAATGCCGGGCCGCTGGTCGCCGACCATCGTCGGCTCGCCGCGTCTGGCGCGTTACCAGGTGTTCGGCAATCTGTTCGCCGCGGTGGGCGGTGTTGCCTATCGCCTGGACCGCCATCCGACCATGTCCCGGCATCCCGTCACACCGATGGGGGAGGCGGATTTGCGGCGCCATCTGGCGGCGCAGACCTCGCGCCGCATCGAACTGATTGACATGCTTCAGCTGCGCCAGGGCGCTGCGGCCGGGCGCCTCGATGCTTTCATCGGCAAGGATGTGCCGATCGTCCTCATTGATGTCATGGACGATGAGACCCTGGCCGCCGCCGGCCAGCTGGTATGGGAACGGCGCGGTGCCGGCCTATTCAGCGCGTCATCGTCCGGTTTGGGTTACGCGCTGACCGCGTACTGGCGGCAGATCGGCTTGCTGCCGAAAGAGGTTTCGCTCCCACAAGCCGCCGCGGTTCCGGCGATCGCCGTGGTCAGTGGGAGTTGCTCGCCCGTGACCGCCGCGCAGATCGCCTGGGCGCGCGCCCGCGGATTTCTGACAGAGCGCATGCATCTTCCCAGCGCGCTCGACGTGCGAGCACGGGAAGGCGAGATCGAGCGCCTTGCCGGGATCGCAACAGCCGCGTTGGGGCAGGGCGTCAGTCCTGTCATCTTCACCGCCGAAGGTCCCGATGACGAGACCGTAAGCCGCTTCGACCAAACGGCACGAGATGCGGGCTTGTCGCGTCCGGATGCGGCGCGCGCCGTGGGCGCCGCGCTCGCCGGGGTGATGAAGAAGATGCTCGATCGGGCCCGGCCGGGACGGATCGTCATCGCCGGTGGCGACAGTTCCGGCGAGATCGTGAATGCGCTCAATATCCAAGCGCTGACGGTTGCCGCTGGCCTCACGCCGGGCGCGCCGCTGTGCCGGACCTGGTCCGATGATGAAAGCCGCAATGGTCTGGAGATCGTCCTCAAAGGGGGCCAGATCGGCGATGAAACTTTCTTTGGACAGGCGCGGGCGGGCAATGCGCGCTAGGCCGGGTTATTGGACTGGACGGACAAGGAATGAAGTGACCTACTGACTTTGGTGGCTCCGGTTTTCCGGAGCCCGGGCGAGCGAATTTTCCAGGGCTGAAAATGAAAAAGCTTATCTGTCTCATGGTGCTTGCCGCTGCGCTCTTCAGCCAGCCGGCTCTGGCCGGCGTGCGCGAAGATGTGCTGGCGGCGATGCAACGCTGCGGGAATATTCCGGACGATCGTACCTGGCTGGACTGCACCTATGGCGCGCAGCAGCTTATGCGAGGCAAGCTGGGCCTGACGCCGGCGCCGGAATTTCAGCAACGCCTCGTTCCTCCGGCTGGAGCGATGACGGCGCCGGCTCCCGTTGCCGTCAGCAGTGCGCCCAGGCCCGCGCCGCCGCCGCCATCTCGCCGCCGAGGTGGCGTCATGGATCTTTTTTCCAGCAACAGCCGGGCGGTGGTCTCGACCCTTGTTGCTGTCCGCTACGACAGTCAGGGCGGCTTCATCGCAACCCTGGAGAACGGTCAGGTCTGGCATCAGGTGAACGTCCAGACAGGCGATCGAAAAGCGCGCCTGACTTTGGGTTCGAAGATCACGATCGTTCCCGGCTCGATGTGGTCCTATGACCTCAAGGTCGGCAATGCCTCGCACGCCTACAAGGTTGATCCCGAGACCTAGTGGTTTTTTTCGGGCTCGCGCCTCTCACGGATGTAAGAAAGCCGTGGCCGCGCGCGGTTCCGATACCCCTGAATACATGAATGGATTCAGGGGCATCGCAGATAATATCAACATGTGATCGTCACTACTAATATTTGACAGAAACGGGGCGGTGGGCCTAGCTTTGCGCAAAAGCCAAACGGGAAGGATGGCTATGTGGCATCGGCCTCAAAATAATAAGAGGCAATGGCATACCAGGATTGGGCAGACCTGCATCCGCCATGGGCGTGGCGGGATCGCTCTTGCTGCGGGATTGCTGTTCCTGGGCCTCCACGCCGCGACAGCCCAGTCTCCATCACCGGCTGGGGCACCGGCTGCGCCAACTTCATCGGCGAAGGCTGCACCTACGCCCCGCCAGACGGCCGCAAATTTTGCGCCTGGCCCGCAAACCACCGCCAAGCTGAAGACGGCGGCGGGCCGCACCGAATTCTTCGGCACCTTCTGCACCGGTTGCCACAACGCGAAACTGAAGACGGCCGGTCTGGTGCTGGAAGGCATCGACACCCAGCATCTCGCCGATCATGCCGATGTCTGGGAGAAAGTCGTGGTGCGCCTGGGCGCGGGCGAGATGCCGCCGGGGCCCATCAAGAAGCGGCCCGCTCCCGAAGTTACGCACGCGATGGTGCAATCACTGATCGCCGATCTGGATGCGGCGGCGAAAAAGAAGCCGGTGGTGGGAAAGACCATCATCCGCCGCCTCAATCGCGTCGAATATGGCAACGCTGTCAGCGATCTGCTGGACATTGATTTCCCCTACGCCGGCGATCTGCCGAGCGATGCGGTGGCCTATGGCTTCGACAATATCGCCGACTCTCTTTCCATGTCGCCACTGCTGCTTGAGAGCTATCTCAAGGTGGCGCGCCGCGTCGGTGAGTTGGCTGTCGGCGAAGGCGATCCGTCGCCCGTCACCGACCGTTATCCCGCGACCAAAAGCCAGGCGGTCTGGCAGGGCGAGGGAATGCCCTTTAACACCCGCGGCGGCGTTCTGGTGAAGAAGTATTTCCCGCGCGACGGGGAATATGACCTCAGGGCATTTCTGAACGATGCCGACCTGACCCCGACGGAAGGCGTGCGGTTCTTTCATATCCGCATGCCGCTGAAGGCAGGCGAGCACAGCTTCATCGTCACCTTCCCCGAAAGCAGTGCCAAGAATGAAGGCCCAGTGCCCAACCTGCCGGGCGCGGGCGGCGCCGCGCAGGGCGGGCCGGTGGATGTGCAGGGCACGGCCATCCGGCCGACCCTGGTGATGATGCTGGATGGCCGCAAGCTGAAAGAATTCGAGATCGGCGGGCCAAAGGCCGGCGAAGCCGTCAGTATCGGCAGCGGACCGCCAACCCTGGCGCGCGCCGAAATCACCGGGCCCTATAATCCTGGGCCTCCGACTGACAGCGAAAGCCGCCGCCATATCTTGATCTGCACTCCGCATACGCCAGCGGCTGAAACGCCTTGCGCCGAAAAAATACTTTCCAACCTGCTGCGGCATGCCTGGCGCCGTGACGTGACCAAAGAGGATGTGAAGCCATACCTGGCATCCTTCACCAAGGCGCGCCCCAAGCGAGATTTCGCGGGGGCCATCGCGGTCGGCCTGCGCGATATCCTGGTGTCGCCGGGCTTCCTGTTCCGCCTGGAGTTCGATCCCAAGAACGTCAAGCCGGGACAGGTCTACCGGGTCAGCGATGTGGACCTGGCCACGCGTCTGTCCTTCTTTCTGTGGAGCTCTATTCCCGACGACGAACTGCTGAATGTCGCGGCCAAGGGCCAGCTGCACAATCCGGCGATGCTGACCAAGCAAGTCAGCCGCATGCTGGCCAGCGAAAAGGCCTCCGCCCTGATGGACAATTTCGGCTCGCAGTGGCTGACCTTGCGCGGCGGCGAGCATGATCTGACCGAGTTCAAGCCCGATGCCGACGCCTATCCGACCTTTGATGTCTCACTGCGCGACGGCTTCGAGACCGAGGCGCGGCTGTTCCTGCGTTCCATCCTGCGCGAAAATCGCAGCGTGGTGGATGTGGTCAACGCCAACTACACTTTCGTCAACGACAAGCTGGCGAATAATTACGGCATCAAGGGCGTGACCGGGCCGGGCTTCCGCCGCATCCAGCTGCCGCCGGATTCGCCGCGCGGCGGCATCCTGGGCATGGGCGCGATGCTGATGCCCAATTCGCACACCACCGGAACCTCGCCGATCTATCGCGGCAAATGGATCCTGACCAACCTCTTGAACTCGCCGCCGCCGCCGCCGCCCTTCGTGCCGGCGCTTAGCGAGGCGCCGGGCGAGGGCGGCAAGGTGCTGACCACCCGCGAGCTGATCGAGCGGCATCGCGCCAATCCGTTCTGCGCCACCTGCCATGCGCGGATGGATCCTTATGGCTTCAGCCTGGAGAATTTCGACGTGATGGCCCGCTGGCGCGCCAAGGACCAGGGCGGGCCGATCGATGCCAAGTCGGTGCTGGTGAACGGGACAGCATTCGAGGGGCCCCAGGGCCTGCGCAAGATATTGACCGACAATCCAGAAATCTTCGTCAGCGCCACGGTTGCCCGGCTTATGACCTATGCGCTGGGCCGCCCGGTTGCCCCGCAGGAAATGCCGGTTGTTCGTGATATCGTCCGCAAGACGGCGCACAGCTACAAGATCGACGACATTGTCCAGGCGATCGTGCATTCGAACCCGTTCATGATGAGAACGGCGGCAGGAGGTCAGTCATGATGTATGTCTCCAAAAGGCATCTCTCCCGCCGGGCGCTGCTGCGCGGCGCTGGTGCCGCCGCGATCGCGCTGCCTTTCCTGGACGCCATGCACCCGGCCCTGTCCGCGGAGCGGCTGACGGCCGCCGCGCCGGTCAAGCGTTTCGGCATTGTTTATTATCCGCATGGCGCCACGGACCGCTGGCTGCCGTCGGGCGAGGGCGCGAACTTCAAGCTCAGCGAGGGCCTGGCGCCGTTGGAGCGCCACAAGAGCAAGATCCTGGTGGTCGACGGTCTGTCGGCCGATCCTGACCGCAGCAAGGCCGATTTCCATGACCGCGCCGTGGCCTCCTGGCTGACCGGCATGGAGATGCACCGCGACCGGGTCGAGGTGGGCACATCGGTCGACCAGTATGCCGCGGCACATCTGGGCAAGGAGACCCAGTTCGCGTCCCTGGAAATGGGTTGTGAAGAGCCGCAGGACGGCCGTTATCCCAATTATAAAGACCCCAAAACGCCGCTGCCGACCGAAACCAATCCGCGCAAGCTGTTCGAACGGTTGTTCGGCGATAGCGCCAAAATCGATCCCGCCGCGATGGCCGCGCGCAACGAGCTCGATCAGTCCACCCTGGACAGCGTTATCGCCCAGATCACAGCGCTCAAGTCACGACTGGGACCTGCGGATCGCCAGAAGCTGGACCAGTATCTGGATTCCATTCGCGATGTGGAACGTCGCATCCAGGTCGCGGCGCGGACCAAGACCACCGATCTGCCCAGCTTTGACCGGCCGGTTGGGGCGCCCGATGCATGGCCCGATTACGTCAAGCTGCTGTTCGATCTGCAGGTCCTGGCCTATCAGGCGGACCTGACGCGGGTGTCCACTATCATGACGGCGCGCGAAGCCAGCCTGATGACCTTCCCGCATCTGGGCATCGCCATGCAGCATCATGAAGCGTCGCATCACAATTACGAGCAGCCCAAGCTCGACATCTTGCATAAGGTCAACATCAACCAGTCGGAACTGTTCGCCTATTATCTCGACAAGCTGGATGCCATCAAGGAACCGAGCGGCAGCATGCTGGACAATTCGATCCTGTTCTTCGGCTCCACCCTGTCCAACCCGACGGTGCATAGCCAGCGCAAGCTGCCGGTGATGCTTGCGGGCGGGGCGTCGGGCAATCTGCAGACCGGCCGCCTGGTTCAGTATCCGGGCGACCTGACGCCCTTGTCGAATTTGCATCTGACGATTTTGGACAAGCTCGGCGTGCCGACCGACAAGGTCGGCGATTCCACGGGTCCGCTGAAGCTGGACCGCGCATCGATTTAGGTCGAACCGTTCGAGGGGAGTAATGGCATGAGAACGTATCGCGCTCGTTTACTGACAGCCGCTTCCGTCACCTTGATGTTGGCCAGTCTGCCGGCGGCGGCAACGCCATCCGGCGACCGCCTGATCGCGGCGGCCCAAGACGGCCTGACGGCGGAGGTGGACGCACTGATCGCCAAACATACCGATGTTAATTCCACCGACAGCGCCGGCGCCACCGCCTTGGCCTGGGCCGTCATGCGCGCCAATGACGAGGTGGCGGCGCGTCTGCTCAAGGCGCATGCCGACCCGAACCGGACCGATGCCAACGGCGTCAGCCCTCTGATGCTGGCGATCGACAGCAATGCGCCGGGGATGGTCAAGCTGCTGCTGGCCAACGGCGCCAACGCCAATCTGACGGGCGAGAATGGCGAAACCCCGCTGATGCATGCCGTGCAGCAAGGCTCGCTCGACATGGTGCAAATGCTGCTGGCCAGCAAGGCGGATGTGAACGCCCGCGAGAAGCAATTCGACCAGACGGCGCTGATGTGGGCGGCGGGCCATCCGGAGTTGACCACGCTGCTCCTTGCCCATGGCGCGGATTTCCGCGCGACGACCAAGAGCTGGGAGACCAGCACGGTGAATTATATCAACACCACCTCCACCCTGGGCGCGACGGGCATTCCCTGGAACAATGAAGGCTCCTATTCCGGCAAGGCCGGCGGCTCCACGCCCATGCTGTTCGCCATCCAGGCGGGCGATCTGAAATCTGTCGAAGCCCTGATCGCGGCCGGCGCCGACATCAACCAGGCGGCCGCCGACGGCACCACCCCCCTGCTGGCCTCTCTGTACAACTTCAGCAGTGGTGCGGGCATGACTGCGGGCAGGAACGCCAGCCGCGGGCTGCGCTATGCGCCCAGCCCCGCCATCGCCAATCTGCTGCTGGACCGTGGCGCCCGGATAGATGTTACTGATCGCGCCGGTTACACGCCGCTGCACGGCGCGGTGCTGGTGCTCGTGTCCGGCGGTACCGGCCGCCTGCCACAGATCGGCTTTCAGCCCGGCAAGCTTTCCACGCCCGATGCGCCCGTGCCGGTCCCGCCCAAGAACGAGGCAGAAGGCCTCAAGCTTGTCGCGCGGCTGCTAGATCTCCATGCCGACCCTAATGCCGAGACGAAGAACACAACCCCCGGTCCGGTGGGGGCGCTGCGCACCAACCCGGCAGTAGCCGGCTCCACGCCTTTCCATCTGGCCGCCTTTGCCCACAGCCCCAAGCTGATCGACCTGATGGCCGCGCATGGAGCCAATCCCAGCCTTGTGCGCAAAGATGGGCATACGCCCTTCTCGCTGGCGGTCATGTCCAATGATCTGCCGGTGGTCAAGGCGATGGTGGCGCACGGCGCCGATCTCAAGATGATTTACAATCCGGTGGACAAGGTGGCCGGCACCGATCCCCTGAAGGCCGACGCCTATCCGCGCGGCAATGAAACCATCCTGCACATCGCCGCCATTCCCGGCGCCAATTATGTGGTCGAATATCTGGCTCAGCAGGGCGTGCCGCTGGACGCCAAGAACAGCCTGGGCCAGACGGCGCTGCAGCTTGCCGACGAGCAGGAGCAGTTCCGTTTCATGCACGACAAGGAAGGGCCGCACGGCATCGGCCTGGAAGGCGCCAACAAGGGCAAGGTCATTGTGCGCGAAACCCAGACCACCGATGCGTTCAAGCGGGCCATGGGCCTGAAAACCCATATCGCCACCAACTGACGCATTGATGGCCAAGAAAAAGCGAAATGCCGGCGGACGGCCCCGGACCGGCGCCACCCCGGTCATATCTTTCCGCCTGTCAACCCAAACCCTGGCCGAGGTGGATGCCCGCGCCAAGGCGTGCGGGCTGACGCGATCAAAGCTGGCGGTGGCTTTGCTGACTCAGGCCTTGGCCCGGCGCTCGGCGAACAAGACATAGACTGGAAGGCGCGATCGCGCCTTTCACAGCCTGTCGCCGTTACTGCGGTTTGGCGGGGGCCTTGACGATTTCGTCATAGGCGACTTCCGAAAACAGGTAGTTTGGATAACGGCCATTCAGGCCGCTGTGCAGCGCCGCCCGGACATCGTCGCGGTTCTTGCCGGCTGCCACCAGGTCCTTGATCTGCGCGTAAACCGCCTGCTGTGTCGCCAGGCGCTGTTCCATCTGCGCCTTGGTCCAGATATCGCCCGGCCCCAGCACATAGGTATCGGCGTCCAGGTTTATCAGCGCTTTCATGAATTTGAGCCATCCCTCCGCCGATCCATCCTGGTCGGGATGAATGACGGGAAAGTCGGGGCGAGCCTGCGCCACATAGCCGGTAAAGACAATGCGCTGGTCGGGCAGATAGATGGAGGATTCGGCCACGGTATGGGAGGGAGCGATGTGCAGGAACACCATCCGCACGCCCTCAAGGGTCAGCAGCTTGCGATCGTCCTTGATGAGGACATTCGGCATCCTGTCCGCCGGCGCTTTGTTGCGCGCATTTGTGGCCGCCAGCCGCTCCAGAGCCTTTTGCGTAGCGGTACCGGCGATGATTTTCAGCCCTGCCGGATAGGCCGCCAGGCCCGGAATGCCTTCGCCGCCATTGCCAGTGAGGATAATGGTGGTGACGGGCTTTGGCGTGATCTCGCCGATCCGCGCAATCGTCTGGGCGGCGCTGTCCGGTGTCTGCTTGGCATCGATGACGATCACACCCTTGTCGCCGATCACCACGCCGGAGACGCCCCCGGCGCCGCCCAGCGCGGCATAGATGTTGTCACGCAGCTGTTTGATCGTGACCGGCGCCACCGGCCTGGGCGCGGGACGCGCGGCCTCGTTTCCCGGAGCGCCCTGGGCAAGAGCCGTGCTGACAGGAAGGGCGCCAACCGCAAGAATCAGAAACGCCAATGTGCTTGGTTTCACGTTTTCACCCCAGCTATGCGCGAAGCCGTGAACGCATGTTCCGGTCCCGGCGATCGTCCCCTCCGCAGTCTAGTGCCGGCACTGCCGCGCCAATACGGTCTCGTGCGGCCGGGTTCATTCGGTCTCTCGCAGAGTGATAGACCGCCGCCACAGGGTCATGCTTCCGGCTGACTTGTCTCGGGCTCAGACCGCCTTTTCGGTAATTTTGCGGAAAATTTCCGGTTCCTTTCCGACGGACGACAAAAAGATACAAAGTTGCTTCTGGCCAATATAATCCGTCATTGACAGCGCTGTCTATTGGGCAGAGGCTGGCATCATTCGGACCACGCAAGATGGCGTGGACGGTAGGGAACGGCCATGAGCAGGAAATGCGCTGCTAGTTGTTTATTTGTCCTCGGTGGCATCTGCGGACTGCTGTTTTCTGCTCAGGCTTTGGCCGCGAAAACGCTGCAGCCGGTGGTTTCCTTCCGGCTTCTAACCGAAAGCGAATATCGCCACACCATTGCCGATATTTTCGGGCCGCAGATCCTGGTTCAGGGGCGTTTTGAGCCTGGCCGACGCATCGGCGGTCTGCTCGCTGCCAGCAGCACTATCCTGTCCGTGACGCCGGCCGGCTTTGAAGGCTATGCCAAGACCGCCGGCAGCATCGCCGATCAGGTAACCAGCCCCGAAAAGCGGGCCCAATACATCAAGTGCGCTCCCAAATCGGTTTCAGCTTCGGATGACGCCTGCGCCAGCCAGTTCATCAGCCGCTACGGCCGGCTCCTGTTCCGCCGGCCGCTTAAAAGTGACGAGCTGAAATCGCGCGTGGCGCTGGCGGCGAAGATCGCGACCTCATCAAAGGACTTTTATACGGGCCTTCGTTACGCCCTGGCCGTCACCTTGTTGGCGGCTCCGGAATTTCTGTTCCAGAATGATCGGGCTGTTCCCGCCGGCAAGGACCTGACGCTCGATCCTTACAGCAGGGCCTCCCGCCTCAGCTATCTGATGTGGAACACCACACCCGACGAGGAGTTGCTGCATGCGGCAGGGAGCGGCGAACTCGCGACGGATGCTGGCGTTGCGAAAGAGGTGGATCGCCTGATGGCCTCTCCCCGGCTGGAAACGGGCATGCGGGCTTTCTTTGCTGACATGCTGCAGCTGGACACCTTCGACAATACGGTCAAGGACACGCTGATCTATCAGAAGTATAACGCCCAGTTCGGACCTTCCGCGACGGAAGAGACCTTGCGGACGGCGATCGACCTTACGCTCAAGTCGAACGGCGATGTCCGCGATCTGATGACGACGCGCAAGACGACCATCGATCGTACGCTGGCTGCGATCTACAACGTCCCCTTCGATCTTGACGGCGAATGGATGCCTTACGAATTCCCAAAGGAGTCCGGTCGGAGCGGTATCCTGACTCAGGTCAGCATGCTGTCGATGTTTTCCCATCCCGGCCGTTCGTCGCCCACCAAGCGCGGCGTTGCGCTGATGGATATTTTCCTCTGCGAGCCGACCCCGCTGCCGCCCGCCAATGTCGACTTTTCGATCGTCAACAATACGAATGGCCCCCTGAAGACGGTGCGTCAGCGGCTGCTGGCCCATGCGACCACGCCGGCCTGCGCCTCCTGTCACACCCATTCCGATCCCATCGGGCTTTCCCTGGAGCATTTCGACAGCATCGGCAGCGAGCGGCTGACGGAAAACGGCGCGCCGATCGATGTTTCCGGAAAGCTGAACAAAAAGAGCTTCGACGGCGCCGCGGGGCTGGGGCAGGTGCTGCATGACGATCCCAAATTCACCGCCTGTTTTGCCCGCAAGCTCTATTCCTATGGTGTGGGCGCCAACAGCGAAGACGTCGACCAGGCAAATTTCAAGGCTGCATACAAAGACTTTGGGGATAAGGGTTACCGGTTGCGCGTGCTGCTGAGAGCAATCGCCACCAGCCCGGAGTTTTTCAAAGTCTCCGCTCCGCAAGAGGCGGAGAAAATGGCGATGCAGTAGGAGCGATGGCATGAAGTTCAATCGCCGCAGCATTCTTCATGGGCTCTCCCAGAGCTGCGCTGTTTCGGTCGCCTTGCCGTTCCTGGATTGCTTCCTGGATGGCAATGGCACGGCCCTGGCCGCGACGGCTGAGCGGATACCCACGCGCTTTGGCACCTATTTCTGGGGCTGCGGCCTGACCAAGGAGCTCTATCTGCCCAAGGCGGTGGGGCAGGGCTATGAAATGACACCCCAGCTCAAATCGCTGGCAGCCTATCAGAAGAAAATCAATCTCATCTCGGGGCTGCGCGCCTTTGCCGATGACAATCCCAACATCCAGCACTGGACCGGGGTGGCCGCGATAAGCACCGGCATGGCGCCGAGCAAGGACCGGGAGTTCGAAGCCCAGACGATCGACCAGACCATCGCCGGCACCATCGGCCATGGCACCAGATTCAAATCCATTGCGGTCGCCTGTTCCGGGAACAAGAACGAAAGCTATTCGAGCCTGGGCGGCCCAAACACCAATCCGCCCGACGTAAGCCCGGTCGGGCTTTATACCCGTCTGTTCGGGCCGGGCTTTCAGGACCCGTCCAAGGGCGACTGGAAGCCGGATCCGAAAGTGCTGCTGGAGCAGAGCGCGCTCTCGGTGGTCGATGAGGATCGCAAGAGCCTGATGCAGAATGTCGGAGCTGGCGACAAGGCGCGGCTGGATCAGTATTTCACGTCAGTCCGCGAGCTGGAACAAACCATGGCGGCCGAATTGCAGCGGCCGGACATCGTGGCGCAGGTCACCATCCCGCAGGCGCCCGGCGAAATGCCGGTCAACAAATCGGTGCCGACACTTCGGAAGGTTGTTCCCGTCATGGCCAAGCTGGTCGCGCTTGGGTTGGCGACCGATCAGACCCGCGTGGTGAATGTCGCGTTGGCCGAGCCGGCTTCCACGATCTTCATGCCTGGCGATTCCAAGCCGTTCCACCAGGCAACCCACGAAGAACCGATCGATCCCGCACTGGGCTATCAACCAGTCACGTCGCAGTTCAGCACCTACAGCATGGAGATGTTTGCCGAACTGGTGAAGGCGCTGGACGACATCAAGGAAGGCGACGGGACCTTGCTCGATCACAGCCTGATCCTGGCCTACACCGACACCGGCTTTGCGAAATTACACACCTTGGAGGCGATCCCGATGTTGCTGGCGGGATCGGCCAGCGGGCGGATCAAAACCGGCTTTCATGTCGCCGGCGAAGGCGGCCCGGTGACGCGGGTCGGCCTCACCGTGCAACAGGCGATGGGTCTGTCTGTGGAAGGGTGGGGCAAGGCCTCAATGGAAACCAAGAAGCCGATCACGGAGATATTGGCTTAAATGAGGGAAGGGATGCGGGCTCTTGGGTTTGCGTGTGTCATGGCCGTGGCGGCCACGCCCGCTATGGCGGCGCCTTGGGTGCGCGGCTTTGTCGTCGATCAGTATGAGCCCGCCTTCTATTACGGCGCCAAGGCCGGCACCATGGAAGCGGGCACGGACTGCCCGAAAGGAACGACCCCCGATAACGATTACAACGTGCTGCTCAAGACCAATTGGCGGTCGGATGCCGAGATCGCAAAGGTCTTGAAGTCCGCCACCTTGGAGGTCGATGGTACTTTCAATAGCCGGCGGGAATTTCTTCTCAGTTCGGCGCTGCGCTATCGCGGCTTCCGCAGGGATATCGATACCTGGGTCAATCCGTTCGCCGCGCCGGACCCCGGCATGCAGCAGGTAACCGGCAAGATCGCGGAAGGGTTCGACCTCGATAACAACGCCAAGACCGGGTTCATCAGCCCCACGGGTCAGAAGGGCGTGGACAATAATCTTTATCGCGTGATGGGCTGCGGCATGGCCTATCGGGGCAAGCCTTTCTCGTCCTATCTGGGCACCCGCGCCAACGACAAGATGCTGGAAGGTCTTTTCGGGATAGTGGTCAGGGTATCGGGGACGAAAGACCCGATGAACGACGACAGTGCCGTGGTCGAGATTGGCTATACCCCCGAACGCATCATCAAGGACGCGGCGGGCAAGGTGGTGCCCGATTATTCCTACCGGATCGCCAAGGCGGCGCAATACACCAAACTGAACGCTCGGATAAAGAACGGCGTGATCCAGACCGAGGGCGCGCCGGATATTCGCATGCCGGTCTTCGCCTGGTTCGAGAACAATCGCGGCGAAATCGCCTTCCATAAAGCGCGCCTGGAACTCAGCATGAACCCCGACACCTCTTTGACGGGCCTTGTCGGTGGCTACATCGATTGGCGCCAATATTATGGCCGGGACACATTTGATACGAGCTCGAGTGCTGGCACGCGTGAGACTTACTATCATGAGAACCAGCTCGCGAAATATTATGCGCTGAAACGCAATGCGGATGGATTGCCAGATCCCAAGACCGGGCAGAACATGGGCATATCCGCGGCATTCAGACTGACTGGCGTGCGAGCTTATGTGAGAGATTCTTCGAAGGCAGTGGCGATAAATGAGCCTCTGACAAGCAAAGCCGCTCCCGCATATCGAATGCTGTTCCGGAAGGCTTCGCTGACAGCCAGCATCATTCCTGACCCGCCGCGCAAGCAGGGCGAAGACGACGAAATTCCAGCACCAAAAGACAAGGAACAGCAAACTGTTCGCAATGAAGAGGGGAAAAGCAGCAACGGAAGATCTACCGATCCCTGATCCGTCATAGTCAGGCGGTCAGGTAGTCGATGTCGTCAACGCGCGCAGGGCTCTTTCATTGAAAGAGCGCTGTGTGCGAATTTTGCGTGCGTTGACGGCAGAAGTTCAAACAAGAATCAGAATACGCCTAATCCAACAACAACATTCAACTAGGGGAATGGAAATGAACTTCAAATCCAAGATCGGCGGAACTCTGCTCTGCACCGCGAGCATTCTTGCGCTGACGTCGGTCACGCGCGCCCAGGAGACCAGCACGGAATCGGTAGTCGTCACCGGATCGCGCGTCATTCAGGACGCCACGATGTCGCCGACCCCATTGACGGTCATACCGGTGGAAGACCTCCAGGTGACGACCCCCTCGAACATCGCCGACGGCCTGAACAAGATGCCGCAATTCATCGGCTCCCAGACCGCGCGCAGCGTCAACAATGCGAGTTCCGACAGTGCGGCCAATGTGCTGAACCTGCGCAGCTTTGGCGCGCAGCGCACCCTTGTTCTGCTGGATGGCCAGCGCATCGTCGCTTCGAACACCAACGGCACCATCAATGTCGACACATTGCCCCAGATGCTGGTGCAGCGCGTGGACGTCGTGACCGGCGGCGCCTCGGCGGTCTATGGCTCCGATGCCGTGTCGGGCGTCGTCAACTACGTCCTAGACAAGCGCTTCAACGGGCTGAAGATCAACGCCAATAGCGGCGTTTCGACCTATGGCGATGCCGCTACGTACAAATTCGCCGCCGCGGCCGGCACCGATCTCTTTGGGGGGCGAGGCCACCTCGAAGGATCGATGGACTATTTCCATTCCGATCCTCTGTACGACTTCGATCGTCCGGAAGCCGGTAACAATGGCGACTGGATTCTCACCGGCGCGGGTACGCAGGCAAACCCCTTTGTGGACACGCCGAACGGAAACCTCGCTGTGTTTTCCTATGGCGGCAAGATCACCTGCGCGGGAACGACGGCCAATCCGTGCCTTGCCAATGGCCAGCAGTTCATCCGCGATGGCGTAATCGGACCGTTCAATCCCGGGACGCTCACCGGCACCGCGAATATCTCATCGGGCGGTGACGGCACCCACAATCTCTATTCGAACATCACGGCCAGTTCGCGGCTGGCCCAGGCCTATGCCAGGTTCAGTTACAACATCAACGACTCCACCACATTCTGGATGAGCGCCAGAGGGTCTGAGGCGGAAAATCGCGCCAATTTCGTCCAGTCCTACATTCAAACCGGCAATGTCCCGAATGTCTTTTTCAAGAACAATCCCTATCTTCCGGCGGCAGCGCAGGCACTTCTGGCGGGCGGTACCTCCAATACCTTCCAGATGTCGAAGTACAATATGAACCTGGGCTATGGGAACAGCACGTTCAAGTCCGTCGGCACCGATCGTGTACTGGCTGCGGCTGCGGGTCTGGATGGTACACTGCTCGGGAAATACGACTGGCATGTCGCCTACAGCCATCAGGAAGATCGCCAGAAAGAAGACGATCCGACCAATATCAACAATCAGTATCTGACGGCCGCGGAGGATGTGCGCCTCAATTCCTCGGGCAATCCGGTCTGCTTCGTCTCCACCACCCCGCAGGCGAGCCTCTATCCCAACTGCGTGCCGCTGAATTTGTTCGGCCCGACATCCCTGACCCTGGAAGGCTGGAAATACTATGTCCGGGATACCTACTACACCCAGACCAACAAGCTGGACGATATCAGCGGGAGTATCGCCGGGAATGTACTCGATTTGCCCGCCGGCCCGATCCGGGCGGCGCTTTCGGGCGAGGTGCGCTGGATGGGTTTTGACATCCAGAGCAATGGCACGCCGGGCACGGTAGATTGCACTGGACTCTCCTCCATCTGCAACAACACGGTCTCGCTCTGGCAGGGTAATACGGCAACGCCGCTTGCTCCCGTCAATGAGAGTGTCTGGGAGGTGGCGCTGGAAGTCGGAATCCCGATCCTCAAAGACTTGCCCCTTGTCCAGAGTTTTTCAGCTGACGTTGCTGGCCGGCACACCGACTACAGCACCTCAGGTCCGGTGGATACGTGGAAGATTGGTCTGGATTGGCACATCAATGACGACTTCCGGCTGCGCGCAACAAACTCCATCGACATCCGGGCGCCCACGCTGAACGATCTGTTCTCGCCGATCCTGCTCAACCATCAGGGCTATACGGACCTTCTGACCGGCAGTTCGCAGACCATCCCTGTTCAAAGCCAGGGTAACCCCAATCTCGTTCCTGAGATCGCGCGGACCTATACTGCCGGTATCGTGTTCACGCCGACCTGGGGCGGGGGGCTGACGACGTCCCTGGACTATTATTCGATCAACATGACGAACGCGATCGGCACGCTCAGCGCTTCCAACACGACCGTGCAAAAGCTCTGCAATCAGTCGGGCGGCACATCGCCCTTGTGCGCGCTCTATGTCCGGCCGTTCCCCTATACGAACACCACGGTGGCGAACTATCCGACCCTGCTCATCAACGAGGCGCTCAACACGGCGTTCCAGAAAGCGGAAGGATGGGACTTTGAAGCCAATTACGGCTTCCAGCTGGCGGACATCATCGATTCAGTACCGGGCTCGCTCAATCTTCGGCTGCTGGCGAACTATCAGCCCGTGAATACATCGACCCAATTCTCTGGCGCGCCTGGAACATTCCAGGCCTTCCCGAAAGGGCATGTGACCACCTTCATCTCCTACAATGTGGGAAGCTGGACCCTCACCTTGCAGGATCGTTGGCTAAGCAGCTGGAGCCGGAAGACCCTGGCAACCGACGTCTATGTGAATCCGCGCGTCAGCGCCTATAACTATCTGGACGGGACCATCGACAAGAAGTTCACGATCGACGATACGGATCTGGATGCCTATCTGACCGTGCAAAACATCGCGAATCTCAAATTCCCGGTCGCCACCAACAACAACAGCACCCCGGACCTGTATTACATGGGCGTGCAGGGCGTGGTAACAACACAGTATGATGCCATCGGGCGCTACTTCACGCTTGGTCTGCGTATGCGGCTCTGAGCCGGTACCAGTGTTGCCGAACGGAAGAGGGTCGCGCATCAGATGGGCGCGGCCCTTTCTCGCATTGGGCGACGGCGGTAATATTTCGGGCTGCTCGCTGTGAATATGACATCGTCCGCGCTGCTTGAGCAGGCCTTCGCTCTCTATCAGCGCGGTGACCTGGCCGCGGCGGAAGCCACGCTCGGGCCGATCGCCGATCATCCCAGCGCGCTGCATTTGATGGGTCTGGTGCGCGTGCGCCAGGGCCGCCTTCCGGAAGCCGCCGATATACTTGGCCAGGCTGTCGCTGCCCGGCCGGAGGAGGCGCAGGCGCATTTCAACCACGGCAAGGTGTTGGCGGCGCTTGGCCGGTACCGTGAGGCGGCTGGCGCCTTTTCGTCTGCGGTGGCTTTGGACCCTCAACATGGCGAAGCCGTGTTCGGGCAGGGCAAGGCACTGCAAGCCATGGGGGACCTGGGTGGCGCGATTGCCGCTTTCAGGCAGTGTGTCGCGCTAAATCCCGCCCATGTCGCGGCCAGGCTTTTGCTGGGGCCCGCGCTGATTGCGGCGGGCCAACCAGCCGAGGCCAAAACGGTGCTTGCCGGAGCTCTCCAGCAGACGGCGGACACCCGATTATTGGCGGATTTGCATCAGGGTCTGGCGGCCGCCGCGCACGCGCAAGGCGATGACGCCGCGGCCCTGGGTCACCTTGCGCAGGCCCTGTCCTGCGATCCAGAGCGCGTCCGGCTTGAACTGGACAGGGGCAGGATCCTGGAAAAGCTGGGCCGCTACGAGGACGCAAAGGCGGCCTACCAGGCGGTCCTGGACCGGGATCCGATCAACGGGGCGGCGCACCGGGCGCTTGGCGATCTCCACTATCGGTTAGGAGAAGAAAAGGCGTTCCTGCGCTCTTACGACAATGCGCCGCGAACCAAGGAGCTGGTTCTCGACAAGGCGCAGCTGCTGCTCGGCGCGGAGCGGCTGGAAGAGGCCGAAGCGGCGTTTCAACTGCTGCTGTCGCGATATGGTGATGACAAGCAGGCGCTTGCAGGTCTGGGCGTGTCGCTGATGAAAATGGGCCGCCTTGCGGAAGCCGCATCCATCCTGGAGCGCGCGCTCCGGTCTTACCCCGACAGCGCCGATCTTTATTGCAATCTGTCCGCAGCCTTTGCGCGGCTGGGCGATCCCGAAAAAGGGAGCGCCATGGCGGCGAAGGCTCTTGCGCTCGACCCCTACAACCAGCTGGCTCTGGCCATGCAGGGAACCTGCTGGCGCCTTTTGGGGGATGACCGCGACGGCGGGCTGAACGGTTATGGCGAACTCATCCAGGTCTTCGACTTGAAAGCTCCCGATGGCTATCGCGACATCGAGACGTTCAACGCCGACCTGGGCCGGGCCCTGGAGGAGCAGCATCCCGCCACGCGCGAATATCTGGGCCAATCTCTGCGTGGGGGGACGCAAACCGGCAACGACCTGTTCGCCGCCCGCCATCCCCTGGTCGAGCGCCTTCGAGACCGGATCGAGGATGCGATAGGACGGTATATCGCGCGGATCCACGCTGCGCCGGATCATCCCTTGATCGCGCGCAGAAGCAGGGGATATGCGTTTTCAGGATCCTGGTCCTCCCGGTTGCGATCCGGCGGTTTCCACATCAACCACCTTCACCCCGGCGGATGGATCAGCTCATGCTATTATGTCGACGTTCCAGCGGTCGTGAACGATGACCGCCGCCGCCAGGGCTGGATCAAGTTCGGTCAGCCTTCATTCGATGTCGGCCTGGAGCCTGAGCGGGCAATCCAGCCCGTGCCGGGACGCCTGGTGCTGTTTCCTTCCTATATGTGGCATGGCACCATACCTTTTCAGGACGACGGTGCCCGCGCGACGATAGCCTTCGATGTCGTTCCCACCGGGCATGATTGACTGTTTTTCGTGAGAGCCATCGCCGGTGAACCAACCAAACTCAGAGCCGGATCGAAAAGGCGTTTCGGTCAACAAGAAGATGATCGGGCGGCGGGAAGTATACATTTGCGATGGTTTTGTCGCTGACGATACCGCCTTGCGTGTCGGTGCGCTGCTGAAGACCTTGACCTACAGGCGGTCTGAAAAGAGCCGCCCAGACCTTCCGGCCAGCGGGGCGGCAGCGGAAATATCCGAAGGTCTTCAGGCGCGCGAACCTTTCTTTGCGGAGCTCATCAGGTTCGGTGAAGACATGTTTCCCGCGGAGCGTTTTGTTCTCGAGCGGCTCTATGTGAACAGCTCCCTCTATGGAGACACATACTTCCCGCACCGGGATTGCGACCAGAACCTCAGAAACGTCACCGTTCTCTATTACGGCAATCTCGCCTGGCATGCGGACTGGGGCGGAGAAACCATCTTCTTCAACGACAACCATGATGCTGAACTGGCGGTGACACCCCGGCCCGGCCGCTTCGTCGTATCGCGCGGGGCTATCCTGCATCGCGGGGGCGTGCCCTCCCGGGTCTGCCGTGAGGAGCGATTTTCGATCGCGTGCAAACTGCGCGCGGTATGATGGTCCATCCTGTTTACGCTTGCGAATTCCCCGATGACATATTGTTCAGGCTGCGGTCTGACGGCCCAGGATTTGACTAAAGCCTCGGAATTCCGCAATTTCTGAGGATAAGGCTGTTATCTTCACCAACATTGCCAGCTTCAGGCCGGGACGTATGCCCAGCGAGACCAAGCGTGCGATCACC
>Ga0070665_100001661_pt1 | contig 25614 bp, 27 predicted proteins | sample KBSS13metaG_FD_65862 | JGI IMG/M metagenome (GOLD analysis project Ga0070665, IMG submission 65862) | Switchgrass rhizosphere microbial communities from Kellogg Biological Station, Michigan, USA - KBS S1-3 metaG | ecosystem: Host-associated > Plants > Roots > Rhizosphere > Soil ... | reverse complement strand
TCTCGTCGTACGTCGGGGAGAACAAGGAGTTCGCCCGGCAGTACCTCTCCGGTGAGCTGGAGGTGGAGCTCACGCCGCAGGGCACCCTGGCCGAGCGGATGCGGGCCGGCGGGTCGGGCATCCCGGCGTTCTTCACCGCGACCGGCGGCGGCACCCAGGTCGCCGAGGGTGGTCTGCCCTGGAAGTACGACGCCGACGGCCAGGTGGCCCTGTCCTCGCCGCCGAAGGAGACGCGCGACTTCGGGGGACGCGAGTACGTCCTCGAGGCTGCGATCGTGGCCGACTTCGGGCTGGTACGCGCCTGGATGGGCGACCGGCACGGCAACCTCGTCTACCGCGAGTCCGCGCGCAACTTCAACCCGCTGGCCGCGATGTGCGGTCGGGTCACCATCGCCGAGGTCGAGCACCTCGTCGAGCCGGGCGAGATCAGGCCGGAGGACGTGCACACCCCCGGCGTCTACGTGCAGCGCGTCGTCGCGCTCACCGAGGAGCAGGCGGCCGACAAGAAGATCGAGAAGCGGACCACGCGTCCCCGACCGGACTCGTCGGTCGAGCCGGTCACGTCGGTCGAGCCCGTCGAGACCGCGAGGAGCTGACCGATGGCCTGGACCCGTGAGCAGATGGCCGCGCGAGCGGCCTCCGAGCTGACCGACGGCTCCTACGTGAACCTCGGCATCGGGCTGCCGACCCTGGTGCCCAACTACGTCGACGACGACGTCGAGCTGGTCCTCCAGTCGGAGAACGGCATCCTCGGCGTGGGCGCCTATCCCTACGAGGGCGACGAGGACCCCGACCTGATCAACGCCGGCAAGGAGACCGTCACCCTGCGCAAGGGGGCGTCGTTCTTCGATTCGGCCACGTCGTTCGGGATGATCCGCGGCGGCAAGATCGACGCCGCGATCCTCGGGGCGATGCAGGTCTCGGCCAAGGGCGACATCGCGAACTGGATGATCCCCGGGAAGATGGTCAAGGGGATGGGCGGGGCGATGGACCTCGTCCACGGCGCCAAGCGGGTCATCGTGCTGATGGAGCACGTCGCCAAGGACGGTTCCAAGAAGATCCTGAACGAGTGCGACCTGCCGTACACCGGACGCGGCGTCGTCGAGCGGATCATCACCGACCTGTGCGTCCTCGACGTGACCGACGAGGGGCTGCGGCTCGTCGAGCTCGCCCCCGACGTGACCCTCGACGAGGTGCGCGAGAAGACCGAGCCCGAGATCCTCCCATGAGCCTCGCGTCTCGGATCCGGCCCGGCTCGGCGGTACGCGGAGCGGGCGTCGCGCTCGCCTGCCTCTCGCCCCGGCTGCCCGGCCGAGTCCGCGTCGTGCTGGCGTCGTACGCCGCCGGTTGGCCGTTGGACAAGCCCGGACTGCAGATCTTCGTGGTCGTTCCCGACGAGGACGAGGAGCCGTGGCGCCGGGCCGTCGTCCCGCTGGCGACGTCAGGCGCCTCCTGGACCGCCCTGATGCTGGTGGCCGCCTCCGCCGTACGCCGGACCGCGCTGCCGACGCCGGTCGCGGCGGTCCTCCTCGGTGGGGCGGTGACGGTCGCCGACTCGATGCTGGCCGACCTCGGCGAGCGGGTGAAGGCGAAGGCCGCCGCGGCGGCCGCGGCTCGTGACGCCGCGGCGTCGAGCACCGACTGACCGTCGTCCGACCGCACCCATCCGGCAGCCCGAGCGCTCCGAATCCGCTGTGGCGTGCCTCACAACGAGGCCGTCTGACAGGGAGGCTCTGATGAGCGAAACGAGCAGAAGGAAGCTCCTCGCCGCCGGTGGCGCGGGAGTGGCGGCCGGAGCGGTCGCGTTGACCGTCGCCCCGGCCGAGGCGAGCGAGGCGCGGCGTACGTCGTCCAGCGCACGCGAGTCGGTCGTGGCCTACGTGCACGACCACCGGTCCAGCGAGGTCCGGCTGATGGTGGGGGAGCGGGAGGTCGTCGTGCACGACCGGGAGCTCGCGACCCGGATCCTGAACGCGGCGGGAGGCAACTGAGATGTCCTCGCACCGCGAAGCACCCGAGATGGCCAAGGACCCGGTGGCCGACAGCACCGACGTCTACGCCTTCGTCAGCCCCGACCGGCCCAACACGGTCACCCTGATCGCGAACTACATCCCGTTCCAGGCGCCCGACGGCGGGCCGAACTTCTACGAGTTCGGCGACGACGTCGCCTACGACATCCACATCTCCAACAAGGGCAAGGGTCGGGCGGACATCACCTACCGCTTCCAGTTCCACACGCGGATCCGTGACCCGAAGACCTTCCTCTACAACACCGGCCCGATCTCGGGGATCCACGACCCGGCGTGGAACCGGCCGCAGTACTACTCGATCACCCGGATCAAGGACGGGAAGTCGAAGGTGCTGGCGCAGCACCTCGCCTGCCCACCGGTGAACATCGGTCCGCGCAGCACGCCGGACTACGCCCACCTCGCCGGCCAGGCGGTGCACACCGTGGGCAAGCGCAAGGTGTTCGCGGGGCAGCGTGCCGACGCCTTCCACGTCGACCTCGGCAGCGTGTTCGACCTCGGCGCCCTGCGACCGTTCCAGCACCTGCACCTGATCCCGACGCCGGACGGGTCCGGCGTCAACTCCCTGCAGGCCTTCAACGTGCACTCGATCGTGCTCCAGGTGCCGATGTCGGAGGTCACCCGCAACGGCATCCGGCCGACGAACCCCGCCAAGAGCAAGTCGGTGATCGGGGTCTGGGCCTCGGCGAGCCGACGGAAGTCGCGGATGTTCGACAAGGCCGAGGGTCGCTACCGCGGGCACGGTCCGTGGGAGCAGGTGTCGCGTCTGGGCAACCCGCTGTTCAACGAGGTCATCACCCCGATGGCGCACAAGGACATGTGGAACGCCCGCGCGCCCCACGGCGACGCGATGTTCGCGAAGTACGTGAACCACCCGGAGCTGGCCCGGCTGCTGCCGGTGCTGTACCCGGGCGTCTTCCCGCACCTCGCGGCGTACCACAAGCCGCGTGCCGACCTGCACGCCGTTCTGCTCACCGGCATCCCGTCGGGCGTCGTGCCCGGGTTCCAGAACTTCACGGGGTCGGTGGAGTCCGACATGCTGCGGCTGAACCTGGCGATCCCGCCGGCGAGCAGCCCCAACAGCCTGGGCCTGCTGGGTGGCGACGCGGCCGGGTTCCCGAACGGGCGACGCATCGGCGACGACGTCGTGGCGATCGAGCTGCGCGCCGTGGCCGGCGTGACGCTGCCGCTCGTCGACCCGTCGTTCACACCTGACGGTGCGGCCGGCGTGCTCACCGACGGCACCACCGACACCAACGGCGGGACGACGGCGACGTTCCCCTACCTGGGCAACCCGGGCGGCGGTTACCAGACCGACCCCGGCACGTCCGCGGTGTCATGACCGACCTGAGCACGGCGGTCGCAGAGCCGGAGAACGCCTGGGCCGGGCAGGGCGCCGTCCTGCTCGACATCGGGGGCGACATCGGGGCGCTCGTGGTGACGATGCCGGAGTCGACGGTGGGGCTCGAGGTCGAGATCCGCCCTCTCGACGGACAGCACGTGCCTGCACACGGGCACGCCCACACACACGACCACGCGCACGACCACGCGCACGAGCACCTCGCGCACGTGGCGGTCGTGGTCCGACCGGTGGCCGACGGCAGCCTGCCGTCGCTGGTGTTCCCGGAGCTGGGGTCCGGGCGTTACGAGCTGTTCGAGAAGGGTCGTCCCGACGCGGTCGCGCTGGAGGCCGAGGTCGTCGGCGGCGCCGTCACGTCGGCCGACTGGCCCGGCTGAGGCAGCGCACCGGGTCCGGAGGGCGTCCTGCCCTCCGGACCCGGAGCCAACCCCGACGCCGGTCTGCACCACCCCCGGGCCGGGGTAGGGTCGCCGCCATGGCTGAGATCCAGAGGTGGGAGTACGTCACGGCGCCGATCCTGGTGCATGCGGCGAAGCAGATCCTCGACAACTTCGGTGCCGACGGATGGGAGCTCGTGCAGGTCGCCCCGGGGATGAACCCGGAGAACATGGTGGGCTACTTCAAGCGTCCGGTGGCCGGGTGATGGGTGCCGTCGAGGATCGTCTGGCCGAGCTGGGTCTGTCGGTGCCCGAGGTTGCCAAACCGGTGGCGTCGTACGTCCCGGCGGTGCGCTCCGGTTCGTTCGTCTACACGTCTGGCCAGGTGCCGATGCGCTCGGGCGAGCTGATGATGACCGGCAAGGTGGGCGCCGGGGTGTCCCCCGAGGACGCCGCCGCTTGCGCACAGCAGTGCGCCCTGAACGCCATCGCCGCGGTCAAGGCCGAGATCGGCGACCTCGACGCGGTCAAGCGTGTGGTGAAGGTCGTCTGCTTCGTCTCGTCGGACCCGACGTTCACCGGTCAACCCCAGGTGGCCAACGGAGCGTCCGACCTGCTCGGGAAGGCGTTCGGCGAGGCGGGCGTGCACGCGCGGTCCGCCGTCGGCGTCCCGGTGCTGCCGCTGGACGCACCGGTCGAGGTCGAGATCATCGTCGAGGTCTGACGTGCGGGTGTCCCTGCCGGCCGCGCTCGTCGAGCACGCTCGGGAGTTCACCGAGGGACGACGTACGGCGGCCGAGCCGCGGGACGCGGCGACGGTGATCCTGATGCGTCCGGGGGTGGACGGTCGGGCCGGTCCGGAGCTCTACCTGCTCCGACGGCAGACGTCGATGGCGTTCGCCGGCGGGATGTGCGTCTTCCCGGGCGGCGGCGTGGACCCGCGCGACTTCGACCAGGGTGTGGCGTGGTCAGGGCCGGCGCCGTCGGTCTGGGCCGATCACCTGCGGACCTCGGAGGAGATGGCCCGCGCGCTGGTCTGCGCCGCGGTGCGCGAGACCTTCGAGGAGTCGGGGGTGCTGCTCGCGGGGCCGTCGGCGGACGAGGTCGTCGCCGACACGACCGGCGAGGAGTGGGAGGCCGACCGGCGGGCGCTCGAGGGGAAGGACCTGGCCCTCACGGCGTTCCTCGAGGGGCGCGGGCTGGTGCTGCGGACCGATCTCCTCGGCGCCTGGTCGGGGTGGTGCACGCCGGAGTTCGAGCCGCGTCGGTTCCGAACCTGGTTCTTCGTCGCCGCGCTGCCACCCGGGCAGCGCACGCGGGACGTCTCGACCGAGTCGTCGTCGGTGACCTGGATGTCCGCGCTCGGGGCGTGCGATGCGGTCGACGCGGAGCAGATCGGGATGATGCCCCCGACGTACGTCTCCTGCCTCGAGGTCGGGCAGTACGCCGACCCGGACGCCGTGCTGGCGGCCGCGCCCGGCCGGGACCTGACGATGTTCACGCCGGCGGTCGAGCGCGACGGTGAGGGCGCCACGATGTCCGTGCCCGACCGCGTGACGCCGCTCCTGGAGGCGCGCGGTGGCTGACTCGGCGTGGGCCGGTGGCTCGGTCGGACCGATGGCCCGCTGTGTGCTCGCGCCCAATGCGTCACCGATGACCCTGGACGGGACGAACACCTGGGTGTTGCGTGCTCCCGGATCGTCCCGGTCGGTGGTGATCGACCCGGGACCGCCGGATCCCGGGCACCTGTCTGCGGTCGCCGAGGCAGCCGGCGAGGTGGCCGTCGTCCTGCTCACCCACCACCACCTCGACCACTCCGAGGCGGCGCGGGTCTTCGCCGAGCGCGCGGGCTGCGGCGTACGGGCACTGGATCCGGCGTACCGGCTCGGCACGGAGGGGCTCGGCGAGGGCGACGTCGTCGCGGTCGACGACCTCGAGCTCCACGTCGTCGCGACGCCGGGGCACACCGCCGACTCGCTGTCGTTCGTGATCCCGGCGCAGCGTGCCGTGCTCACCGGCGACACCGTGCTCGGACGCGGTACGACCGTGGTCGCGCACCCCGACGGGCAGCTCGGTGCCTACCTCGGCTCCCTCGACCGCCTCCACGCGCTCGCGGAGGCGCACGAGATCGACACCATCTGGCCCGGGCACGGGCCCGTGATCGAGTCCGCGCTCCCCGCCCTGGACTACTACATCGCCCATCGCGAGGAACGGCTCGACCAGGTCCGCGATGCTCTGCGCGCGATCCACGCGACCGCGCGCGACGGCGTACCTCTCGACCACGAGGCCCTGCCGCGCCGCATCGTGGAGCTCGTGTACGCCGACGTCGACCCGGTGCTCTGGCCCGCCGCCGAGCTCTCCGTCCGCGCCCAGCTGGACTACCTGCGCGGCTGAGGGCCAGACCCGATGGCCTGGGTCTCGTGGTGCTCAAACGGCGCAATTGCGCCACTCGAGCACCCACCCGGATCCAGCAGCACCCGACGGCCGCCTCCGAGACCTGTGGAGGACGGCCGATCTCGTCCTCCCGTCTGGGTCAGGGTGGTACCCATGTCGGAAGCCACAGTGGACGTGCGGATGCCGTTCACACGAGCTGCCTGGGTGAAGGGCGGCCTCGACCCCGGCCTGCTCCGGCGCTGTGAGTTCCGGCAGATCATCCGCTCCGTGTGGATCCATCAAGACGGGATCGACGCAACCACGCGGATACGAGCCGCCCTGGCACTGCATCCGAACGGAGCCGTGGCGAGTCACTTCAGCGCGGCTCGGCTCCTCGAGCTGCCCGTCCCCGAGCATCTCTTCGAGCATGTGACGGTGTTCCGGGCCGAGGATCGCCGGTGGCGTCCCGAGCTGAGGTCCCATGTGACCCAACGGCTGAGAAGGTCACCGATCGTCGTCCGGGGCGTTCCCACGACAGATCCAGTCACGACGTTCATCCAACTGGCGGGCACCCTTGGCTTGGTGGACCTCGTCGTCCTCGGCGACGCCGTCGTCAAGCGCTACAAGGTCACACCCGCGCGCCTGGTGAAGACGTGTCGTGAGTCCGACGAGTACTACGCCGGCCGGGCTCTGAAGGCGGCCCTCCTGGTCCGGCGCGGAGTGGACTCTCCGATGGAGAGCCGACTGCGGATGCTCATCGTCCTGGCAGGGCTGCCCGAGCCCAAGGTCGACGTCAGACTCCTGAACGACGACGGGTCGTGGCGGCGGAGGTTCGACCTGTGTTACCCGGAGATCCGCATGATCGTCGAGTACGACGGGCGCCAGCACGCCGAGGACGCCGCGCAGTGGAACTCAGACCTCGAGCGCCGCGAGGAACTCGACGACGAGGAGTACCGGGTGCTGATCGTGACCGCACGAGGCATCTTCGTCGAGCCCGAACGAACGATCGAGCGCATTCGCCGGACGCTCGAGAGCCGGGGGTGGAGAGGTCCGCTGGTGATCGACCCGACCTGGCGCGAGCACTTCTCGGTGTGACCGAATGATCGCCGCGCCGTCCGAACTGCTCCAACCGCGCAATTGCGCCGGTTGAGCACGCGTCAGCAACCGCTGGCCGCACAACCGGCGCAATTGCGCTACTTGAGCAACCCTCACCGCCGCCGCTCAACGAGCGCGGCGCCTGAGGCGGTCGACCTCCATGATCACGACCGAGCGGGGCTCGAGGCGGAGCCAGCCGCGCGAGGCGAAGTCGGCGAGGGCCTTGTTCACCGTCTCGCGGGAGGCGCCGACCAGCTGGGCGAGCTCCTCCTGGGTGAGGTCGTGGTGGACGTGGACACCGTCGTCGGCGGTCCGGCCGAAGCGGTCGGCCAGGTCGAGCAGGGCCTTCGCGACCCGACCCGGGACGTCGGAGAAGACCAGGTCGGCGTTGACGTCGTTGGCCTTGCGGAGCCGCGACGCGATCTGGGAGAGCAGCCCACGAGCGACCTGGGGTCGGCCGTCGAGCCACTTCAACAGGTCCTCGTGGGAGAGCGAGGCGAACGTCGCGTCGGTCACGGCGGTCACGGTCGCCGACCGGGGGCCGGGGTCGAACAGCGACAGCTCGCCGAACATCTGGCCGGGGCCGAGGATCGCAAGGAGGTTCTCGCGGCCGTCGCTGGAGGTACGGCCGAGCTTCACCTTGCCGTCCATCACGATGTAGAGGCGGTCGCCCGCGTCGCCCTCGTGGAAGAGGACGTCGCCACGACGGAGCTTCGTATCGCTCATCGACCCCCGCAGGGCCGTGGCGGCTTCGTCGTCGAGAGCGCTGAACAGCGGCGCTTGACGCAGTACCTCGTTGTCCACGACGTCCTCCAACGCCCCCGCCGCACGCCGTCCGTCGGTCGCCGCGACTGGGTCGTGCTGATCCTATCCAGTGGCGTGGGTCACACGTGCCCCTCGGGCGCGACGGGCCCGGTCGGTACGCCGCCGTAGGCTGTCGCCGTGTCAGTCGTGCCCGCGCCCGAGACCCGCACGGGTCTGGTGCGACGGGCGCGCAGGATCGACCGGGCGCTGGCCGTGCACTACCCCGACGCCCGCATCGAGCTCGACTTCGACGACCCGTTCCAGCTGCTCGTGGTCACGGTGCTGAGCGCCCAGACCACCGACCGCCGGGTCAATGCGGTGCGCCCCACCCTCTTCGCGGCCTACCCGGACGCCGCGGCGATGGCCGCCGCCCCGCGCGAGCGCCTCGAGCAGATCATCGGCCCGCTCGGGTTCTTCCGGGCCAAGACCGACGCCCTCCTCAAGCTGAGCGCGGCTCTCGTGGAGCGGTACGACGGGAAGGTGCCGCCGCGCCTCGACGACCTGGTGACCCTGCCCGGCGTCGGCCGCAAGACCGCGAACGTCGTGCTGGGCAACGCGTTCGGCATCCCGGGGATCACCGTCGACACCCACTTCGGGCGGCTCGCGCGCAGGTTCGGCTGGACCGACGAGACCGACCCGGTCAAGGTCGAGCACGCCATCGGGGCACTGTTCCCGAAGCGCGACTGGGTGCTGCTCTGCCACCACCTGATCTGGCACGGGCGTCGGGTCTGCCACGCGAAGAAGCCCGCGTGCGGTGCCTGCCCGGTCGCCCGCTGGTGCCCGTCGTACGGCGAGGGGCCGGTCGACCCGGAGGCGGCCGCGAAGCTGGTGAAGACCGAGGGGCCGGCATGAGACGCACCGCGCTGGCGACCGCGCTGGCCGCAGCCCTGACGGTCCTGACCGCCTGCTCGGGTGCCCACGCCCCGAGCCTCGACCCGAACAAGACACTCAACGTCGCCACACCCGAGCTGGCTGCGATCAAGCAGCACAGCGGCATCCCCGACTGCCCGAGATCTGCCGCTGACCCGGTCAGCGATGGTCTGCCGTCGGTGACGGTCGACTGTCTCGGCGGGGGGCGTTCGGTCGACCTGTCAGGTCTGCGCGGGCCCCTCATCGTGAACTTCTGGCAGTCGACCTGCGGCCCGTGCCGCAAGGAGATGCCTGCTCTGGCGGCGTACGCCCGGAGCCAGTCGGAGGTGCGGGTGCTCGGCATCGACTACCTCGACATGCAGCCGGCCGCTGCCCTGGAGCTGGCCCGTGACAGCGACGTCGGCTACCCGCTCGTCGCCGACCAGGCCGGCAATCTCGCCGGCAAGAAGCCGTTGACCCGCATCCCCGGTCTGCCCTTCACGGCGTACGTCGACGCATCGGGCCGGGTGGTGCACCTGGAGGCGGTCCCGATGACCTCCGAAGGGGATGTCGCGGCAGCTGCCCAGAAATACCTCGGGACAGGCGGGTGATCCCCGACTGGCTCGAGCCGGTCGCCCGCGCGGCTGGGCGGATCACCGCCGACGACCTGACCAAGTTCGTGCCCCCCGACGACGCCGTGACCCGTCGCGGTGCGGTGCTGCTGCTGTTCGGGCAGCAGCGCGACCTCCTGCTCACCGAGCGGGCCCACGACATGCGGTCCCATCCCGGGCAGGTGTCGTTCCCGGGTGGCTCGATCGACCCCGGTGAGACGCCGCGCCAGGCCGCCCTTCGCGAGGCCGAGGAGGAGACCGGGCTGCGCTCCGACGGCGTGGAGGTGTTCGCCGAGCTGCCCAACCTGTGGCTGCCGCCCAGCAACTTCGAGGTGACTCCGATCCTCGGCTGGTGGGCCGAGGAGAGCCCCGTCGGCGTGGTCGATCCGGCCGAGGTGCACGCCGTCTACCGGGTCCCGCTCGAGGAGCTGCTCGACCCGGCCCATCGCGTCTCGGTGCGCCACCCGAGCGGATGGACGGGCCCGGGCTTCCTGATCGGGCCCGAGCACGACGTCGTGCTGTGGGGCTTCACCGCCGGGATCATCTCCCGGCTGCTCGACTTCCTGGGCTGGACCCGAGGCTGGGACGACCGCGTGGTGCGTGACCTCCCGGCGTACATGCTGCAGGGTGGAGCCCGCACGACGGCACCCCCGCCGGCCCGACGCCCTGCCCAGCCCCCGTCCCAGGAGCGCCCGTGAACCTCCTCGACTGGGTGCTGATCGTGATCGTCGTGCTCTACGCCGTCTCCGGGTACTGGCAGGGCTTCATCACCGGCGCCTTCGCGACGGTCGGCCTGCTGATCGGCGGCCTGATCGGGGTCTGGCTCGCGCCGACCGCGCTGGGTGACGCGAGCCCGTCGATCCTGGTCTCCCTGGCGGCGGTGTTCATCGTGATCGTCTGTGCGTCGCTCGGGCAGGCACTCCTCCAAGTGGGTGGTGCCCGGCTGCGCGACAAGATCACCTGGCAGCCGGTCCGCGCACTCGACGCCGTCGGCGGGGCGGTCCTCAGCGGCGCCGCTGCGTTGCTGGTGGCCTGGGCGCTCGGGGTCGCGCTGTCGGGGTCGGGCCTGCGCGGCATCACCCCGCTCGTCCAGGAGTCGAAGGTGCTGGCCGAGGTCAACCGGGTCCTCCCCGCCGGCGCCAGCTCGAAGCTGTCGGCGTTCAACGACGTCGTCGGCACGACGTTCTTCCCGCGCTACCTCGAGCCGTTCGCGCCGGAGCGGATCGTGCCGGTGCCGCCGGGCCCGCGCCGACTGCTCACCGATCCCGACGTCCAGCGCGCGGCGGCCGACGTCGTCCGCATCCGGAGCACCAACCGCTGTCACCAGGGCATCGAGGGGTCGGGCTTCGTCTACGCACCCGACCGGGTGATGACCAACGCGCACGTCGTGGCCGGCGTCGGCACTCCGCTGGTCGACATCCACGGCACCTCGCTGCCGGCCAAGGTCGTCTACTACAACGCCGACCTCGATGTTGCCGTGCTCTCGGTGCCCACCGGCACGGTGCGACCGCTGCGGTTCGCCGCGGCGTCTTCGGGTGACGGCGTCGCCATCCTCGGTTTCCCGCAGAACGGCCCGTACGACGTCCAGGTCGGCCGCGTCCGCTCCGACCAGCGGCTGCGCTCACCCGACATCTACGGCCACGGCACGGTGATCCGCGACGTGCTGTCCCTGCGCGGGCTGATCCGCCCGGGCAACTCCGGCGGCCCCGTCGTCGACTCGGCGGGTCGGGTGGTGGGCGTCGTGTTCGCCGCCTCGGTCACCAGCAGCGACACGGGCTATGCGTTGTCGTCCGGGCAGGTGGCCCAGGCGGCCGCGAGCGGCCGGATCGGGTCGCGGTCGGTCTCGACCGAGGGTTGCGCTGCTTAGCCTCTCTTGAGGATCTGCTTGGCTTCGTTTGCCTGAGCGATCGCCTTCTCCGGGGCGCGCACCTTCTTGACCTTGCGGATGCCGATGAAGGCCAGCAGTGCGGCGACCAGCAGGTAGAAGCCGAAGACGATCAGGAACGCCCAGTGCAGTGACAGGCCCTTGCCGTTCCAGTTGATGAAGTAGGCGATCGCGACCGACAGCATGATCACCGACATCAGTGCGAAGAAGCCGGCCGCGACGAACATCGCGATGCCGATCCCGCCGGCCTTGACGCTGACCTGGATCTCGGACTTGGCGAGCTTGATCTCGTTGCGGATCAGACTGGAGACGTCACGGCTGGCGTCGGAGACGAGTCGCCCGATCGTCGGATCAGTGTCCTGGACCGGTTCGTGCGCCATGTGACCTCGGGCTTCCTCGGGACGTCGTCGCTGGTGACGTGGCGACCTTACAACGGGGCGGCCCCGGTCCCGGCGGCCCGGTAGCCGGGCAGGCTAGCCTCCGGACGTGTCCGTCGTACGCCGCATCCTGCCGCTGCCGGCGGCGGGCGAGACGGCGTTCCTGAGTCGGCTGCTGCGGTCGGAGTCGGTGGGTGGGCTGCTGGCCCTCGTCGCCGCGATCATCGCGCTGGTGTGGGCCAACTCGCCCGCGGACTCGGCGTACCACTCCTTCGTCGGCGTCGACCTCGGCCCACTCGACCTGGAGCACTGGGGCGCCGACGGGGCCCTGACGCTGTTCTTCTTCGTGGCCGGGCTCGAGCTGAAGCGGGAGTTCGTGGTCGGCTCCTTGCGTCGGCCGGCCGACGCGCTCGTACCGGTGGCCGCGGCGCTGTGCGGGGTCGTCGTACCGGCCCTGCTGTTCCTGCTCGTGAACGCGACCACCTCGTCGGGCGAACCGGGAGGCTGGGCGATCCCGGCGGCTACCGACATCGCCTTCGCGCTGGCGGTCCTGTCCGTCGTCGGGTCACACCTGCCCCTCTCCCTGCGCGCCTTCCTGCTGACGCTGGCCGTCGTCGACGACCTGGTGGTGATCGCGATCATCGCGATCGTCTTCACCGACTCGGTACACGTCGTCGACCTGCTGGTCTCGCTCGGGCTGGTGGCGCTCTGGGCGGTGCTGCAGCAGCGACGGGTGTCGGCGGTCTGGGTTTACCTGCCGATGGCGGTGGCGGCGTGGTGGTTCATGCACGAGAGCGGGGTGCACGCGACGATCGCCGGTGTGCTCCTGGGCCTGCTGACCCGCGTACGCCGCGACCCGGGTGAGGACCACAGCCCGGCCGAGAGCCTCGAGCATCGTCTGTCCCCGGTCTCGGCGGGGCTCGCCGTGCCCTTCTTCGCTCTCGTGTCGGCCGGCGTACCGATCTCCGGGGGCGGCTCGCTCGTGCGCGACCCCGTCGTCCTCGGGGTGGTGCTGGGTCTGGTGCTCGGCAAGCCGCTGGGTGTCCTGGGGGGCACGTACGTCGTCACCCGGTTCACCCATGCGGAGCTGAACGAGGACCTCACCTGGGGCCAGATGCTCGGGGTCGCCCTGCTCGCCGGGATCGGGTTCACGGTCTCGCTGCTGGTCTCCGACCTGTCGTTCGGCGGCCCCGAGGCCGATGCCGCCAAGGCCGGCGTCCTGGCCGCCTCCCTCCTCGCCGCCCTCCTCGGCGCCCTCGTCCTCCGCAAACGCTGACCCGGCACAACGGGTCGGCAGAGACCCGCTGACCCGGCACAAAGTGCACGCCGCAGAGCGCTGACCCGTCAGAACGAGTACGCATAACCGCGTCGACCCGGCAGAAGGGGTCGTCAGCTTCTGCCGGGTCAACGCTGTGGAGCGTGCCTCTTCTGCCGGGTCAGCGGTCCGAGAGGTGCCTCTTGTGACGGGTCAGCGCTAGTCCTCGTCGGCGGAGCCGGAGGCGATGCCGTCCTTGATCTGGTCCATCACGGACGAGTCGGCCAGGGTGGTGACGTCGCCGACGTCGCGCTTCTCGGCCACGTCGCGCAACAGTCGGCGCATGATCTTGCCCGAGCGGGTCTTCGGCAGCTCGGCCACGATCAGGATCGACTTCGGCTTGGCGATGGGACCGATCTCCTTGGCCACGTGGTTGCGCAGCTCGGCGACCAGGTCGGCACCCTCGCCGGGTTCGTCGGCCTCCTCGATCGCGTGCTCGCGCAGGATCACGAAGGCGTTGACGGCCTGCCCGGTGTCGGCGTCGTTCGCCCCGACGACCGCGGCCTCGGCGACCTTCGGGTGGGACACCAGTGCCGACTCGATCTCGGTGGTGGACAGTCGGTGGCCCGACACGTTCATCACGTCGTCGACACGGCCGAGCAGCCAGATGTCGCCGTCGTCGTCGAGCTTCGCGCCGTCGCCGGCGAAGTACATGTCCTTGAAGCGCGACCAGTAGGTCTCCCGGTACCGATCGTCGTCGCCCCAGATCGTCCGGAGCATCGCGGGCCACGGCTCGGTGAGCACCAGGTAGCCGCCCGAGCCGGGCTTCACGGCGTTCCCCTCGTCGTCGACGACGAGCGCCGAGACGCCCGGCAGCGCCCTCATCGCCGAGCCGGGCTTGCCCGCGGTCACGCCCGGCAGCGGGCTGATCATGTGCATGCCGGTCTCGGTCTGCCACCAGGTGTCGACGACCGGAGTCCGGCTGCCGCCGATGGTCTCGCGGTACCAGATGTACGCCTCGGGGTTGATCGGCTCGCCCACCGAGCCGATGATCCGCAGCGACGAGAGGTCGAACTTGGCCGGGATGTCCGCTCCCCACTTCATGAACGTCCGGATCACCGTCGGTGCGCAGTAGAGCAGCGTGACCTTGTAGTCCTCGATGATCTCCCACCAGCGCCCCTTGTGCGGGGTGTCCGGCGTGCCCTCGTACATCACCGACGTCGCGCCGTTCGCCAGCGGTGCGTAGACGATGTAGGAGTGGCCGGTGACCCAGCCGATGTCGGCCGCGGTCCAGAAGACGTCGTCGTCCTTGAGGTCGAACACCGCCCAGTGGGTGTACGACGTCCCGACCAGGTAGCCGCCGGTCGTGTGCAGGATGCCCTTCGGCTTCCCGGTCGTGCCGGACGTGTACATCACGTACAGCGGGTGCTCGCTGTCGAACGCCTCGGGTGTGTGCTCCTTCGACGCCCCGTCGACGACGTCGTGCCACCACACGTCGCGGTCGTCGTTCCACGCGACGTCCTGCCCGGTCCGGCGTACGACGAGCACGCTGCGGACGTCGGGGCACTCCTCGAGCGCCTCGTCGACGGCCGGCTTCAGGGCCGCCGCGGCGCCGCGCCGGTAACCCCCGTCGGAGGTGATCACGATCCGGGCGTCGCAGTCCTGCACGCGGTCACGCAGCGCGGTGGACGAGAACCCGCCGAAGACGACCGTGTGCGGCGCCCCCAGCCGCGCGCAGGCGAGCATCGCGACGACGGTCTCGGGGATCATCGGCATGTAGATCGCGACCCGGTCGCCGGTCTTCACGCCGAGGTCGACCAGGGCGTTGGCCGCCTGGCAGACCATGTCCTTGAGCTCGGCGTAGGTGATGTCGCGGGTGTCGTCCTCGGGCTCCCCGACCCAGTGGTAGGCGATCCGGTCGCCGTTGCCGGCCTCGACATGGCGGTCGACGCAGTTGTACGCCGCGTTCAGCTTCCCGCCGACGTACCACTTCGCGAACGGCGCGTCGTCCCAGTCGAGCACCTGGTCCCACGTCGTGTCCCAGGTCAGCCGCTCGGCGGCCTTCGCCCAGAACCCCACACGGTCGCGCTCGGCCTCGTCGTAGGCGTCGGCCTTGACGTTGGCGTTCGCGGCGAGGTCGGCCGGCGGCTCGAAGCGGCGCTCCTCGTGGAGCAGGTTGGACAGGGTTTCTTCGCTCACGACTCGTGTCTCCTCTCGGGTGGGCCCTCGCACCCGGATCGACCTCCACCCTAGGAGCGGATGGTTGCATCAATGTTGGTCGGGTGCGAGGGCCGCACCGTGGGCTGTGGCGTACGGCGGGCTGGGTCAGTCGCGTGCTCCGACGGGCAGGACCTGCTGCCCGAAGGTGAACGCCGTGACGCCGGCGAAGGAGGCGTACCACGCCGCGAGCGCCGTCAGCAGGCCGACGTAGCCACCGGTCTTGGTGATGCCCGTCGACGTCGCGAACTCACCCCAGGCCAGGATCAGGAACGTCACCGTCAGCAGCACGAACACCGCCAGCACGGCGAGGCTGACCCGGGACGCGGCGACCGTCATGTAGGCCGTGAAGATGGCCCAGGCGAGCAGGTACATGCCGATCGCCTTGTGGGCGTCGGCCGCCGGAAGCTGGGCGGCGTTGTGCGCGGTGAGCCACCAGTAGGAGACCCAGAAGGCGCCGTAGGAGCAGAAGGCGGTGGCGCCGAACGTGTTGCCCTTGGCGAACTCCCAGAGGCCGGCCGCGAACTGGGCGATTCCGCCGTAGGCCAGGGCCATCCCGAACGCCACGGGGGTGAGGGTCTGCGGCAGCCATCCTGCGTCGACCGTCATCAGCAGGAAGGTGGTGAAGCCGAAGGCCGCGAGGCCGAGGGGTGCCGGGTCGGCGAAGTGCTGACCCGGTGTCGTCGTCGTCGAGGTGTGCGCGGACTGCTCCGCGCGCTCGGTGTAGGACACGGCTGCTCCTTGCGTCGTGCAGCCTCCGGCCGGCCCGAGATGGCCCCGAGTGTGCCCGGCGGCCGCGGTGGTTGAACTATTGATCACCTTCCGCCTGCCTGCCGCGCACGTCAAGGGCCGGCCTCAGCCCTCGCTGATCAGCCGCACCGCCTCGGGAACTCCGCCGTCCCAGGCCGGGCCGTGCCCGGGCAGCACCCAGGTCGCGTCGACGGCCCGGATCCGGTCGAGCGACTGCCGGGCCTGCCCCGGGTCGAGCGTGAACGGCGCGGGCTTGGGTCCCTCGGCGCCGGTCAGCACGTTGCGCGTGGTCATCGCGTCGCCGAGGAACAGCGCGTCGACCCCGGGCACGTGGATCGCCACGCTGCCCGGCGTGTGTCCCGGCACGTGGATGATCCGGGGGCGGCCGGGGACGTCGAGCTCGTCACCGTCGGCGAACGTGGTGACGTCGCCGACGGGAGGGACCCGGAGACCGCCGCGCCGGGCGGAGTACCAGAGGAAGCCGGCGAGCGGCCGCGCCTTCACCGGCCCCCAGCCGCGGTTCGGCTTGGTGACGTCGAGCCGGGCCCGCTCGACATCGGCGGCGTGGACGCGGGCCGGGATGCCCTTCTCCTGCCACAGCCACTTCGCGAAGCCGATGTGGTCGCTGTCGCCGTGGGTGAGCACCAGGGCCCGCACCGCGTCGAGCGTCAGGCCGAGCGACTCCAGCTCGGCGACCAGGGTTCGTCGGTACGCCGGCAACCCGGCGTCGACGATCGTGACCTCGCCGTTCTCCACGACGAGGTAGCTGTTGACGGTGCCGTGGGGGTCGGACCCGAGGACGTGGAGTCCGGACGCGATCTGCATGGTGTGCTCCCGTGGGTGAGGCATCAAGGCTAGGGTGTGTAGCCATGAAGGCTACACCTCGTAGCCGTGAAGGGAAATCCGAGATGCCGGCACCCGCCCGCACCAGCACCGACGCCGTGGTCTCGGCCGGCCGCGCGATCATCGAGCGCGACGGCCTCGCGGCGCTGACCATGCAGGCCGTCGCGGCGGCGGTGGGGGTGCGCGCGCCGTCGCTCTACAAGCGGGTCGCCGGCCGCGACGGCCTGGTCCGGCTGATCGCCGACCAGGCCGCGATGGAGGTCGCGGCGCAGCTCGACGACGCCATCGGCGGCGTCGACCCCGCGGCCGACCTGCGGGCTCTGGCGGCGGCGCTGCGCGCGTTCGCCCTCCGCAACCCCGCGACGTTCCCCTTGCTCTTCGACCCGAGGCTGGCCGGGGTCTCGCCCGAGGCGCGCGACCGCTCGGTCGGTGCCGTACGCCGGGTGGCCGCCGCGCTCGCGGGCGCGGAGCACGAGCTGCCGGCCGCCCGGATGGTGGTCGCCTGGGCCAACGGGTTCGTGACCATGGAGCTGGCCGGGGCGTTCCAGCTCGGCGGTGACGTCGACGAGGCCTGGGACTACGCCCTCGACGGACTCGTCGTCGCACTCGGCCGACGCGAAGACCGCGGGGGCCGCGTCTAGCGGAAGTCGATCAGCAGGTCGTCGTCGGGACCGTCCGGTCCGGCCTCACCCGACGCGTCGCTCTCGTCGGCTTTCGCGTGTGGCCGGTCGAGCACGTCGGCCTGGTAGCAGTGGGTGTTGTAGGGCAGCTGCATGCCGTCCATGCCGCGGCCGAACTCGTCGTAGAACGCGACCACCTCGGCCAGCTTGGCGGCGCGCGCTTCCTCGTCGAGCACGGCGACGTTGGACCGGGAGAGGACCAGGTCCTGGATGCTCTTGCGATCGATCGTCTGCCAGTGGGTGAACTCGCGGCTCTCCACGAAACCGAACAGCTCGCTGAAGATCAGTGCCTCGGCCGGGTCGCGCAGCTGTTCCTGCGTGCCGATGATGCTCCCGAGGCGGCGCACCCACGGGATCTTCTCGTTGCGGGTGTTCCACACCAGGCAGATGCGCCCGCCCGGCCGGAGCACGCGGGCGATCTCGGGCAGCGCCGTGTCGAGGTCGAACCAGTGGAACGCCTGGCCCGCGATGACCACGTCGACCGACCCGTCGGCGAGCGGGATGTCCTCGGCGCCGGCCTGGGCCGTGCGGATCCCGGGCGCCACCCGCTCGAGGATCTGGAGCATCGCCTCGTCGGGATCGGTGGCGTGGACGTCGTGACCCAGGTCGGCGATGACCCGGGTCAGCTTGCCGGTGCCGGCCCCGAGCTCGAGCACCACCTGCGGCTGCTCACCCAGCATCCAGCGCACGGCGTCGGTCGGATAGGTCGGACGGCCGCGTTCGTAGGCCTCGGCCACACCGCCGAACGAGTGTGCCCAGTCGGGCTGCTGCTCGGACCCCTCACCGGGTGACTGCTCGTCGCTCATCGGGACCGAGGCTACCCGTCGCCACCGACCGCTCGCCGGTCACTTACTGTGCCGGACGTGGAAGGTCTGGCGGACGTCGAGCGGCTCGAGGGTGTCGCCTCGGGCTTCGCCGCCACTCGGGACGGGATCGACACGATGCTGCGCGACCGCGGGCTGCGGCGTACGGCTCCGGAGCTGACCGCCGAGTCGCTGCTCCGCGGTGCCGCCGCGAGCGCGGCCCTCTCGGGATCGGGTTCGACCCTCGACGAGGTGCGCGGGGGTGCCGGTGACGCCGTCGCCCAGTCCGCGCTGCGGGTCTCGGTGGAGCTGCTCGGGCTGGTTCCCGTCTTCTCACGCACGCCGCTCCAGGCCCTGGCCCGGCTGCACGCACTGGCGGCGCACGATGTCGGCCCCGACGAGACCGGCCGACCACGCCATGCCGATGCCGCCCGTCTGCTGCGAGACGTCGTGGCGCTGCTGGACGACGGGAGGCCCGCCCTCCTGACCGCAGCGCTGGTGCACGCCGCATTGGCGACCGGCACGCCGTTCGGGAGTTCCGACGGGATCGTGGCGCGGGCGGCCGAACGGCTCGTGCTGGTCAGCAGCGGGCTCGACGCGAAGTCGTTGGTCGTGCCGGAAGCCGGTCACCTCGCCCTGCGGCCGGCGTACGAGTCCAACCTGGCGGCGTACGCCGGCGGCGCGCGCACGGGCATCCAGGCCTGGCTGCTCTACTGCACCGAGGCGTACGCCGCGGGCGCGGAGGCGAGCCCGTTGCGTGATGGATGATCCGGGGCAGCTGACTGGGTCTCGACACGCGGTCGCGACCTCGCAGGCTCGGTCGCGCGCGCGCTCGACCTCCCGAGTCCACGCGGTCCGCTCGTTCCTCGCGGCCACGCTGCTCGGTGAACATGCGAGCGGCACCCGAGGGGTCGGGTGCCGCCGCTGACACGCGAAACCCGGCTACCAAGCGTGCATCTACCTAGTGGCTGCCCCGGGAGGTTCCCGTTGACATGCGCCCTATAAGAAGGGTGGATCGCCGCGTGGGTACCCGGTTCACGTGCTGATCTGGAGTTCTACGTCCTGTGTACGCCGGTCCGCCCGGCCCGGCAAGCCTTGACTTTGGCCCACCCCTTTGGGCGCGCGTGTCGCCGAACCCTTCCGCCGGCGCGAGCATCGGACCGGGTGACCGATCGAAAGGACCCTGCCCTCATGCATCTCGGACGACGGACCGCCACCGCGGTCCTGCTGCTGATCGCGGGACTGCTCCCACCGCTCACCTCGGTCGGTCCGGCCTCTGCCGCCGAGCCGGCGTGGCAGGCACCGCACCACCTGCCCCAACCGGTCCGCATGCTCGAGCGTTCGATCTCGTGCCGGCGAGCGACCTGGTGCATGGCGGTGGACCCGCTCGGTCACGGACAACAGTTCAACGGGAGACGCTGGCGCGTACCTGCTGCTGCGTCCCACCACCACGGATTCCTGAACGACGTGTCCTGCCCGACCTCGCGCTTCTGCATGGCGGTCGGTCCGGATGCCTACGTCGTGCATCGCCCGGCCGGTTGGTCCCGGCCGCGGACCCTGCCGGTCGTGGGGGGCGCGGTCTCGTGCTCGTCGGCGACCTTCTGCCTGGTGGTGGACACGACGGGCCACTCGGCTCGATGGAACGGTCACCGCTGGGGTGACATCACGGTCGTGGCGGCCCACCACAACCTGGAGCAGATCTCCTGTGCGGGTCCCAGGATGTGCCTCGCGTCGGGGGACACGGGTCACAGCTACCGGTACGACGGTCGCCGATGGAGGCGGGCGGGGAGCCCGTTCTCGATCTCGCAGTGGCCGCAGGACGGCGTGGCCCTCTCGTGCGTGTCGAGCTCGTGGTGCCTGGGGAGCTCCGTCTCTGCCGGCCGGCACTTCTGGGCTGTGTACGACGGGCGCCACTGGCAACGCGCGCATCGCCTCGCCGGGAAGGGACGGACGACGTCGGCCTCGTGCGCCAGCCGACACTTCTGCGTCGTCGCCTCCGGCCACCAGCTGACCGCGTGGCACGGGAGCGGAACCGGGCACGCGTACGCGTTCGGACCTTACTTCTACCCGCAGTCCGTCGGGTGCGGTGGGGTCGGACGTTGCGTCGCATCCGGCTACGGCGACGGCCTCTACGAAGCCGTCAACGACTTCTCGTACGCGCTGCGTGGTGGGGCCTGGCGCCGGCTGAACGACACCGAGGCGACCGACCCGGACGGCGGCGTCGGCGCGTCCTGTCCGTCGGACACCTGGTGCATGGTCGCCACCGGGTCACGACGTACCTGGGTGCACGCCGGTGGCACCTGGTCCCAGCAGCTCCTGCCCGACAACCCGCCGCCCGCGGACGGCAACCCACCGCCGGCCCACGTCTCGTGCACATCACCGGACTTCTGCGTGCTGCTCCAGCACGACGCGTTCCACACCTGGGACGGCACGAGCTGGTCCGACGGCACCGTCGTGCCCGGTGCCACCTGGCAGGACGTCTCGTGCGGCTCGGCGTCCATGTGCCTCGCCGTGGGCGAGGACTCGGAGTCGTACGACGGCGTCACCGCCCAGTGGAACGGTGAGTCCTGGGGTCCGACGACCCCCGTTCCGATCGGTGCTCCCGACGTCCTGACGGTCTCCTGCGCGACCGCGGACCACTGCGTGGCCGGAGACCTGGAGGGGGAGGCCCTCACCGTCGACCACGGCACGTGGTCGAGGGTGGACGCCGTGCCCGTGGAGGACGAGACCGAGCGCCTCTCCTCGATGTCGTGTCCGACCACGACGTTCTGCATGGTCGAGAGCCTGACCAGCGGGGTCGTGGCCGTGCTGCAGGAGGGCGCCTGGCACCTCGTCGCCGACGCCCCGATCGGGTCGCTGTCCTGCCCGACCGAGGGTCACTGCACGGTCACGCAGCGGACGGAGACGCAGATGGAGTCGTGGGACTACTCCGCGGACGAAGGCTTCGTTCACCAGCAGCGGATCGATCCGCCGGCCTACGCACACCGACAACCGGTCGTCGCGTGTGCGGGGCCGACGTACCGCCTGGCCGTCGACGGAGACGTCAACGTCTTCGAGCGGAGGTGAGCCTCACGCACCCAGCTTGCGGCGGCGGTTGAGCCAGATGGCGCCACCGACCGTGAGTGCGGCACCGGCGGTCAGCGCGGCGAGGGTCGGCTTGACCGGGATGCGGCTGCGCAGCGTGACCGGTCGCGTGAACTGCAGCACCGGCCAGCCCTTGGACGCCGCGAGCCTGCGGAGCTCCTTGTCGGGGTTGACCGCGTGGGGGTGCCCGACCACCTCGAGCATCGGGGCGTCGGTGATGGAGTCGCTGTAGGCGAAGCACTGCTCGAGGTCGTAGCCGCGCTCGTGGGCCATCGCCTCGATCGCGTGGGCCTTCTCGTCGGCGTACGCGTAGTAGTCGATCTCGCCGGTGTACTTGCCGTCGACGATCGCGAGCCGGCTCGCGATCACGTCGTCGGCGCCGAGCATCTCGCCGATCGGCTCGACGACCTCGGTGCCGCTGGCCGAGACGACCACCACGTCGCGGCCGGCCTCGTGGTGCTCCTCCATCAGCGAGACGGCCTCGGCGTACACGATCGGGTCGACCACGTGGTGCAGGGTCTCGCCGACGATCTCCTTGACGGTCTCGACGTCCCAGCCCTCCACGAGCTGGGACATGAAGGCGCGGATCTTCTCCATCTGGTCGTGGTCGGCGCCGCCGACCAGGAAGACGAACTGGGCGTACGCCGACCGCAGCATCGCGCCCCGGGTGATCAGGCCGCCGGCCTGGAACGGCTTGGAGAACGCCAGCGAGCTGGACTTGGCGATGATCGTCTTGTCGAGGTCGAAGAAGGCCGCGGACCGGTGGCCGGACGTGTCTCCTGCCCGGCTCGGAACGGCGGACAAGCGGCTCCCGACCATGTCTCCATGGTAGGTGTCGGGTGCGATCGGTGTGGGCGGCTCGCGCACTCCGGTCCGGGGCTCACGGGGACTATGGACTGCCCGACTCGCGCGTCGTACCGTGCTGGCGCGGGCCCGGGACCGCTCTTTGTTTGCACGAGGGGGGAGTCCCATGAACATCGCCGTCGTACGCCCGATCGTCGTCCTGGCCATGGTGACCGCGTGCTGGTCGCAGGTGCCCGCCGCCATGGCGGCGAAGGGCGGCCACCACGCGGCCGGCAAGCCGAGCAGCTCGGCCGGACTGACCGTGGGCAAGGACGGCCGGACCACCGTGTTCAGCCGTACGGAGTCCGACCTCACCAGCGGGAGCGTGTCCGTCCTCGAGATCGTCGACGAGTACGACAGCCTCGGGCTTCTGGTGCACGAGACGAGGACCGAGTCGCTCGACGGCGTCGTCACGTTCACCGAGGAGACGGCGTACAGCTACGGCCAGGCCCACCGGATCAGCAGGGCGGTCATCGTGACCGACCCTGACGGTGCGGGGCCGCTTCCGCCCTCGACGCGGGTGGACACCCTGACGCGCAACAACAGGCACGAGCTGACGTCGATCGTCACCAGCATCGACGAAGACAGCGACGGCGTGATCGACCGCACCTCCACCGAGACCCGCGGCTTCGACCAGCGGGGCCGGGTCATCGCCACCCGCGTCGAGGACGGTGGGACCGTGACGACCACGGCGGTCACCTACGACCCGCACGGCAACGTCACCTCGTCGACGACCGACGTCGACGACCTGTCGACCCCGCAGTCACCGGACTTCCGCGACGCGTCGACCGCGACGTTCAGCGGACCCCACGACCTGATCGATCGGCAGACCGACCAGCAGTTCACGTTCGACGCCGTGGGCGACGCCCAGCTGCAGAGCTCCGACACCACGACGTTCTCCCGGACCAACCGGGGCTCGCTGACCGGGAGCGTCGAGATGCTCGACTCCGACGGCGACGGCCACGTCGACCTCACGGCCATCAGCACGGCGACGTACGACAACCAGGACAACATCCTGGCGACCGGCACCACCGTGCACGACGGCGCCGACGTCTACGAAGCGAGGCAGGTGTACACCAACGACAAGGCGGGCAACCCCGTCGAGATCGTGGCCACCGAGACCCTCAACGGTGCGCTGCTGGACTCCTCGGACTCCGTCGCCACCTACGACAGGTTCGGGCGCATGGTCAGGTCGGTCGAGTCGAGGGACACCGACGGCGACGGGAACGTCGACACGATCGAGACGTTCGTCCCGACCTATGACAGCAAGGACCGGATCGTCCACGTCGTCGACACCGTCACCGACGGCGCGGGCGTGCTGCTGTTCTCGCGGACGTCCACGACGGTGTACGGCAAGAGCACCTCCACCGACACCGACGAGTACGACGACAACGGCGACGGCACGATCGACCGCCGCGTGGTCACGGTGATCCCGCTCTGACCGCAACCGGTCCTGTACACCGCTGACCGTCCACCAGGACGGTTCGCGCGCACCCGGTCCACAGGCCGGCCCCGCGCGCGCGACCGCCGTCCCGACGTCGCGGCACGGTGGACGCATGACCGCGCCGCTGATCGTGACCGCCGACGACACCCTGCTCGACGAGCTGCTGCGCCTGGCTGCCGCTGCGGGCACCACACCCGAGGTGGCGCACGACATCCCGGCGGCGCTGCGGGCCTGGCCGCGAGCGCCGCTGGTGCTGGTCGGCGAGGACCTGGCCGACGCGCTGGCGCGGGCGGCGCCGTCGCGTCGCGACGCGGTCTTCGTGGTGCTGGCGGCCCCGGTGCCCGACCGGGTGTTCCAGGTCGCGCTGGCCCTCGGCGCCGAGAGCGTCGCCGAGCTACCGCGCTCGGAGGGCTGGCTCGTCGAGCGACTGACCGACGTGGTCGACTCCGGTCCGGCCCGCGGGCTGACCATCGGCGTGGTCGGTGGCAGCGGCGGCTCGGGTGCCACGACGTTCGCGTGCGCCCTCGGTCAGCTGGCCGGGCGCTCCGGGCCGGCGGTCGTGATCGACGCCGACCCGTTCGGACCGGGCGCCGACCGCGTGCTCGGCCTCGATCTCGTCGACGGGGTCCGGTGGGACGCGCTCGGACACACCACCGGACGGCTGAGCGCCCGAGCGTTGCGCGAGGCGCTCCCGCGCCGTGACGGGGTCGCCGCCCTCACCTGGTACGCCGGGGCGAAGCCGCGCCGGCTCCAGCCCTTCGCCGCCCGTGAGGCGCTCTCGGCGGCTCGACGCGGACACGACACCGTCGTGATCGACCTGCCGCGCGCGCCGGACCCCCTGGTCGACGAGATCGCCTCCCGGTGCGACCAGGTGCTCCTGACCGTGGTGACGACGGTGGCCGGCGTCGCGGCGGCGATGCGCACGTGCGGCCGGTTCCCCCAGCCGGGACTGCTCGGTCTGGTGGTGCGCGGCTCGGGGCTCGACGACACCTCGCTGAGTCGTGTCGTCGGCGCGCCGGTGCTGGTGCGGATGAACGACCAGCGCGGCCTGGCCGAGTCGATCGATCTCGGGCTCGGACCCGTCCGGTCACGGCGCGGACCGTTGGGGCGTGCGGCTGCGAGCGTGCTGGCTTCACTCGCCGAGCCGGTCCCGCGCGTCGCCTGATGGCCCACGAGTCCGACCTCGTCGAGGAGGTCCGCGAGCGGCTCGCCCGCCAGCCCGGCGACGTGACGCCCCATCGCGTGGCCGAGGCGTTGCGTTCGTCCGGACGACCCGTCGGCGACGCGACCGTGCTCGCCGTCCACGAGGCGTTGCGCCGCGACGTGGTCGGGGCGGGACCCCTCGAGCCCCTGCTACGCCTGCCTGACGTCACCGACGTCCTCGTCAACGGTCCTGACCAGGTCTACGTCGACCGCGGCCAGGGGCTCGAGCGGGTCGACGTGACCTTCCCGAGCGACGAGGCGGTCCGACGCCTGGCCCAACGCCTGGCCGCTTCGGGTGGGCGACGGCTGGACGACGCCACACCCCATGTCGACGTCCGCCTGCGCAACGGCTCCCGATTCCACGCCGTCCTCGCCCCGCTGGCCCGGCCCGGCACGGTCCTCTCGGTGCGTGTGCCCCACCCGCGGGTGCTGTCGATGGACGACCTGATCGCCGCCGGCACCCTGACCCAGCACGGCGTCCGGCTGCTGACCACGATCGTCGAGCGGCGCCTGGCGTTCCTGGTCAGCGGCGGAACCGGCTCGGGAAAGACGACCTTGCTCAACACTCTGCTGTCCCTGGCGCCCGACACCCATCGTCTGGTCCTGGTCGAGGACTCCAGCGAGCTCCGCCCCGAGCACCCCCACGTCGTCGGGCTCGAGGCCCGGCCGCCGAACATCGAGGGGGCCGGGGAGGTGACGCTGCGCACCCTGGTGCGGCAGGCCCTGCGGATGCG